>JGI24712J26585_10000488_pt1 | contig 34042 bp, 33 predicted proteins | sample BioPla3DNA2_FD_26585 | JGI IMG/M metagenome (IMG submission 26585)
TACTATTAATATACATATTTTTCTTATCAATATAAATAGCTATGTTTTCATCTTCTCTAAGATTTTGTTCTAAAGCTTTTTCTCTAACATTATTTAGAATATTTTGGACTTGTTTATCAGTAAGTTTTATATTATAAACTAGTTTATAACCTTTTAAAGGATCAATTTGATAATACCAATCCAAATAATAAGTAAATAAAGTGTTATCTTTAGTTATAATAAGATAATATTTATTTTCTTGAAATACTTTTTTAAATAAAGCATTTTCTTCTTGAAACATTTTTTCTTGTTCAATAACACCATAACTTACAGTTAGATATCTTTCTTTCGAATATAATTTATCAAATTTTTCTTTCTGATTTATTCTAAGCATATAATATATAAAAACTAAGCTACATACTAATATTAAACCCAATATTAATATATATATACCGGTTTTCTTTCTTTTTTTAGTGGTTTTTTCATCCATTATTATCACCTACTAACATGTGGGCTAGTAGTGTTATATCACCAGCTCCCATTGTTACAATTATATCATCCTTTTGAACCTTTTTATCTAAAAAGTTTATAATCTTTTCAAACGAATCAATAAAAACAACATTTTCATTTTCTTCTTTAATTAGTTTTAATAAATCATCTTCTTTAATGTTATAAATGTTTTCCTCTCTAGCAGCATATATAGGTGCAATTATAATACAATCAAAATCTTTTAATATATTAGCAAAATCTTTTAAGAAGGCATTAGTTCTAGAATATGTATGAGGTTGAAAAACAGCAATACTTCTGTTATGTTTCGTTTTTTTAATTAGATCTAAAATACTTTCTACTTCATTTGGATGATGGGCATAGTCATCAAAAACATTAGCTGATTTAAATTTACCCAAGTATTCAAATCTTCTTTCAATGCCTTTATAAAATTTCAATGCTGATACAATTAATGATATATCATTAATATATTTATGTGAAAGAGCAATAGCGGCAAGAGAGTTATAAATATTATGTTTACCTAATACATTAAGATTGACTCTATTAATATTTATATTATCTATATACAAATCATATGATGGATATCCCAATTTATCAAATTTAATATTTTTAGCCATGTAATTAGAATCGTTATTAATACCATATGTTGTTTTTTCATGATTACAAACAGCTTTCAAAGTATTTTTATCATCATTATTTACAATTAAATAACCATTTTTAGGAAGGAGTTTTACAAACTTATTAAAAGATTTAATAATATTGTCTAGATTTTTAAAATAGTCTATGTGATCAGTCTGAATATTCAAAATTATTGCACTTGTAGGTTTAAAATCAAGAAAACTATCTACATATTCACAAGCTTCTACAATAAAATGTTTATTATTACCAATATGATAATTGCCATTTATTAAAGGAAGCATAGCCCCAATAGATATAGTAGGATTTAAATTAGCTTTTAAGAAAATAGTTGCTATCATACTAGTAGTTGTGCTTTTACCATGCGTTCCACTGATACATAAAACATTTTCATATTCTTGCATTAATATTCCAAGAAATTCAGATCTTTCATAAATTTTTTTATTTAGTTTCCGAGCATATTTTAATTCTTCAAAATTATCATTAATAGCAGCGGAATAAACAATAATATCAGCATTATCTATATATGATAAATTAGGCTTATGATATACATCAATTCCTTCTTTAACTAATCTTTTTGTTATTTTACTTTCTACTAAGTCATAACCCGTTACAATAGCGTTTTTATTATGCATTATATCGGCAATCCCACTCATTGATGATCCACCAATACCAATAAAGTGAATTTTTTTATTTTTAAACATATCATCATCTCCAGCTAACTAATATTATACAAAAATAAATCGATATATTCAATTATATCAATATTCGTATTTTTATCAAATAACAAGGTAAACTTAGTTATTGAATTATAAAAAGTATTATGGTATATTTATGAAGATAAGAGGTGACTAAAGTGATCTAATAAGAATAAATTTTATTCTTTTATAGCTTATTTTATGTACCTTATAAATATTATAGTTATAATCAAGGAGGCAATTATGAATAACGATAATTTTAATGGAGAAGATAATGTTAATATCAATATCACTCCAAACTTAGATTCACCAGCGATGGATAGCAATATAAATCCAATACCTCAGCAACCTAGTATAAATAGTGAGGCAGTAGGAGCAAATGAACCTGCTTTATCACCAATTATTAACGAAACGCCATCTATAGATAATATGGCACAACAAGAGAATATACCTGTTACACCGACTATTGCGCAACCAGTAAGCCCTATATTACATAACGAAGTAAACGAGGCAGAACAACCTAATGTGGTGCCAAGTCAACCAACAGTTGCTCCTGTTTTGGGTGATGATGAAGAGTTATTAAAAGCTTTTATTGGAAAAAACTACGATAAAATAACAACAAGGAAATTTAATTTTGCAGCTTTATGTTGGGCTTCTTCTTATTTTATATATAGAAAAATGGTATTACTTAGTGTGATTGTATGTAGTTTGGGGACATTAGTAATGCTTGTTACATCAAAATTAAATTCAACACTTTCACTTATAGTTTCGCTTTCTTTTATTCTTATTTTAATGATATTAAGTGGCTCTTTAACTAATAAATATTATTTAGATTTTGCTAAAAGAAAAATTGCTAAAATCAAACAAAAGAATCCTCAAACAGATTTAAATGGATTAAAAGTGCTTTGTGCAAAAAAAGGTGGAACTAATGTTGCAAATGTTTTCGTCTTAATTGTTATTTGTCTTCTTATTAATATATCCTTATTGTTTTATATTGTGAAATCAAATATAGAAAATTTTTTCAATTCTAATAATTCAACTTCAGCAATTAGTGATAATACTGGTAATTATAGTACTTCAAAAAAAGGAACCTTATTAGAGGATGTAATTGTTACTGGGCATTTTTGTTTTGGAACGTCATGTACTGTTACAATTGAAAGTAAAGAAAATACAGAAGATTATACATTAAAAGCCAATAATATTGAATTGTTTGTATCACTAGATGATTATAGTGAATATGTTAAAGTAGATATATACTATACTAAAAAGGGTGATGAAAAAACAATTGTTGATTATAAAATATTTACGAAATCAGATATGAAGGAAATTGTTGATATTCAAACTGAAGCGGATTTAAGAACAAAGCTAGGTCTTTACTTAATAGGAACACATACTGAGACATTTACTTTAACCGAGATAGGCACATCTGGTTCTGGAGAAGAAGATGATAGAAAATATGATTATGTAGATTATATATTAACTGATGCTAATAATACTAAGTATGAAATGCAATATAAAGATTTTGATAATACACCATTAAATCTAGTTGCAGGAACTGAATATAATATTACTTTTGAAGTAGTTGAAGGCACCTTTGGATATGAGTTTTATATTAAGAGTGTTAATTAAGAATTTGAATATAATGTAATTAAAACTATTAAATAATTTTGTATTAATGCAAAATTATTTTTTATTCTTTAAAAATAATATATATTATGATAATATTTATATGGTGGTTGAATTGAAGAAAAAGAAGTTTTTTAAAGATAAGAAGACAATGATAATCCAAATAATCCTATTTTTTATATTACTTGGTTGTTTTGTTTTTGTTGGAACTAGAAATTATAGTAAAAAAGTATTAAAAGATTCCGTGCGATTTGATAAAGAATTTAATGTTGGAAAAGACAATGTGTTTGTATATGTAACAGCTTCAGATGCTTATAAACATGTTCAAGAAGATAATGCAATAATTATTTTTGGTCTTAAAAATAGTAAATGGGTATCTAGTTATGTTAAGATAGTTAGTGATGTAGCAAGTAAAGTTGGTATCGATAAGATATATTATTTTGATATTACTGCTGATCGTGAAGATCGAAATGGAAGCTATCAAAGTATTGTTAAATATCTAGAAGATTATATTACTTATTTAGATGATGGTAGAGCTAATTTATATGCTCCAACAATTCTTGTTAAAAAAGATGGTTTAATATATTATTTTAATGATGATACAGCGTTATCTAAAGGAATGATTACCGCAGAAGAATATTGGAATGAATATCATAAAAATCTTGCTATAAATGAGCTAACAGATGTTTTTAATTATTATGTAGGAGAAAAAGATGGAGAATAATAAATATAAAATAATTTTTGTTTTTATTATTTTTGTGGTTATTATCATTGGAGGATTTATATTAACTCAAATTAGTATCAAAGAAAAAAATGAGAAGGATAGTCCTCAAAAAATGGTTCAAAAAGAAGAAGTTACGGATATAAGAATAGATAAAACGAAAGATTTTATATATTTTACTAATGAAACGCTAATTGGTGACAATCTTGATATAGGATATAAAGATATTGTATTTAATTTTAAAGAAGATAGTAATCTTGCAAATACACTTAATGATGAGACAATAAACTTGAAAGAAACGGTTAAAAAACAGGGTAATGAACTTGGTGGTATATCGTATGCTGAATACAAAACTTATGAAATATATGAATATGATAACTATTTATCTTTGGTAGTTAGTTATTATAAATATGATAAAGAAAGTCTTGTAATACCAATAAATAGTAAAACATATAATTTTAATAAAAATAATGGTTTTATTATAAACAATAATGATTTATTAGGCCTATTTCAAATTGATGAAACTAAGATGGTTAATAATACCAAAAAGTATATTGAAGGTCTTGCCCTTTTAAGAACAGATATAAAAATAGATGTAAATCAAACAATGAATCTATTAAAGGAATATCCTTTATATATTAATAAAATAGGTAAACTTAATGTAAGAGTTCTTGTAAAAAATGATCAGAATGATTATAATGAAGATGTAGTTTTAAGTTAGGAGATGAATATATGGATTTTGATACGAAGATGAAAGCGGCGGTTGAAAATGTTAAGGAAAGGCTAAATACAATTAGAGCGGGGAGAGCTAATCCGGCAATGCTTAATGGTATTATGGTTGATTACTATGGTGTACCAACTTCTATTCATAGTATTGCAAATATTACAATCCCCGAAGCAAGAGAATTATTAATTAAACCGTTTGATAAAAGCATTGTTAAAGAAATAGAAAAAGCTATTGCTGAAGCAAATATTGGTATTAATCCTACAAATAATGGTGAAATGGTTATTTTAGCAATTCCTGAGCTTAATGAAGAAAGAAGAAGAGAATATGTTAAGATGGCCAAAGCTATTGGTGAAGAAGGAAAGGTTGCTTTAAGAAATATTAGGCAAGATGAAAAAGATACAATAACTAAAGCTAAATATCCTGAAGATGAAGAAAAACGTTATTTAGATAATCTTCAAGATACAATAAATAAATATAATAAAGAAATTGATGAAGAAATAAAACTTAAAGAAGAAGAATTAATGCGAGTATAATCTTGCATTTTTGATTATTTAATAGGTTTTTAAAGACTTTTTAAAAGAACTTTGATACAATTATATAGGGAGAGTGTTAATGGAAGATTTAAAAGTTATATTCATGGGAACACCTGATTTTTCTTTACCAATCCTTTCTTATTTAATAGAAAATACCAATGTTGTTTTAGTAGTTACTCAGCCAGATAAAAAGAAAGGCAAAAATAATGAATTATCTTTTTCACCTACAAAAAAATTAGCTATCCAAAAAAATATAGCTGTCTTTCAACCTAATAAAATAAAAGAAGATTATGAAATAATAAGTGAAATAAATCCTGATATTATTATAACTTGTGCTTATGGACAAATATTACCCGAAGAAATACTTAACATACCTAGATTAGGTTGTATTAATGTTCATGCTTCATTATTACCAAAGTATCGAGGAGCATCTCCTATTCAGTGGGCTCTTCTTAATGGGGATAAAACTACTGGAGTTACAATTATGTATATGGATAAAAGTATGGATACTGGGGATATAATAGCAATGGAATCTATTGATATTAAAGATTCTGATAATGTAAAGATGCTTCATGATAAACTATCTATATTAGGTCAAAAATTACTTGCTGAAACATTACCATTAATTATAAAGAACCAAAATAGTAGAATAAAACAAGATGAAAGAAAAGCTAGTTATACAAGATTAATAAAAAGAGAAGATGAAAAAATAGCTTTTAATAATAATGGTAAAGATATTATTAATAAAATAAGAGCTTTTACCCCTTGGCCTGGAGCATATATAATTTTAAATGGTTTAGAAACAAAAATCACTAAAGCTAGTTTTATAAAAAACATATCTTTGAAGATAAAAGAAGTATTGATTGATAAAAATAATATGTATATTGGATGTAATGATGGAAGCATTAGAATAGAAAGATTAAAGGTTTTAGGAAAAAAAGAAATGGATATTAAATCTTTTCTAAATGGCTTTAGAAATAAAGGTGATATTAATGTCGAATAAAAATAAATTAGATGAAAAAAAGAAGAAACAAATTATTCAGCTATTATTATGGATGGCTTTCATATTAATATGTTATTTATATTTATTAAAACTTACGAACGATCGTAAAATAGAGTTAAAACACTATAAAGAATATGAAAAAATTGTAGAAAAGTTAGCTATAAAAAAATATGATTTTGAATTTTATAAAGATGGTGTTAAACTATATTATGGTACTTGTAATGATACATGTGAAGTAATAATTGATGATAAAAAATATTTGATCGAAGGTAAAAATGAATATCTTGTTGAAGAAGAACAATCTTTATCAATGTTAGATAATAATATTATGGAAAAAGAATTTTATTTAGATTATATATTAAATAATATTAAAAAGGTTTATGCTCGTGATGGAATTGTTTATTTTGACAGTAATTATTTTACTGGTGATATATCAATTGAAAATGATATAATTATAATTAATTTAGATAAAGATAACATTAAGTATAAACTAAAATTTAATTTATAAGAGGTAATATGATTAAACTATCGGTAGCATTATTTGTAAATTTACTTACAGCACTTAGAATAATAGGAGCAATTTTTTTAGTTCCCCTATATTTAAAAAAAGGAGCATTAGCAGCAGCTAGTCTTTCAATGATTTGTTATTTTACGGATTTTTTAGATGGTATTATTGCAAGAAAAGCTAAAGTATCTACTTTTTTTGGAAGTGTATTTGATGGAACTGCTGATAAGTTATTTACAGTAGCTAACCTAATTTTACTTGTAACAATGACTAAATATGCTGTTTTTCCAATATTGTGTGAACTAGCTATTTTTATTATTCAAACAATAAGATATTCTAAAAATGCTAATGTTAAAAGTTCTAAAACTGGTAAATTTAAAACAATAGTAATTTCAATGACTGTTATTTTAATATATTTAGTTATTGATATTAAAAAGATTACCTTTTTAAATGCTAATTTTATAAATTATGTTACTTCTTTAGATCAAGTTAAACTACTTGGAACAATATTTATGCCATTATATATATTTGAAATACTTACTTTAGCTTCATATTTAGTTAGATTTAGAAGTGATAAAGAAGTTATTCAAGAATCATATTCAGATATTGATATTAAATTAAAAAAACCCAAAAGCTTTAAAGATAAATTTTATAATTTTAGGTTATTATGGCTTAACAATGATATATATGAAAAATATAAAGATAGCGCAGGATTAAAAGGACTAAGAGAATTTGTAAAGAAAAACAGATAATATTTGTAAAAATTAGTCTTTCTGCCTAGTAATAGTCAAGATGTGTATAAACATCTTGCTTTTTTATTTACATAAAAAGTATAATATGGTTATGGGAAATATATTTAATTATGAAAAAGAAGATTTAGAAGCTTTATTAGAGAAACGTGGATATAAGAAGTTTGTAGCAAGTCAAGTAATTGACTGGGTATATGATAAAAAGGTATATGATCCTCTTAACTTTTCTAATATAAGTAGTGAAGTCCGAAATTTTTTAAAAGAAAAGTTTTCTTTTGGATCTATTAAAATAAAAAAAGTTCAAGAAGATGAAGATGTAAAAAAATTTTTATTTGAATTACATGATAATGAATTTATAGAGACAGTTTTAATGTATCATGATTATGGCTTAAGTATATGTATATCTAGTCAAGTTGGTTGTAATATGGGATGTGCTTTTTGTGAAAGTGGAAGACTTAAAAAAACAAGAAATCTTGAAGTATCTGAAATGATAGAGCAAATAATACTGGTTTCAAATTATGTTAATAAAAAAATAAATAGTGTTGTGGTTATGGGAATTGGTGAACCCTTTGATAACTATGATAATCTAATAAAAGCTTTAAAAATTATTAATAATCCTAAAATGCTTAACATTGGTGCAAGACATATAACAGTATCAACTTGTGGAATAGTTCCTAAAATATATGAGTTTTCTAAATTAGGATTACAAGTTAATTTGGCAATTAGTCTTCATGCCTCAAATGATGAAGTTAGAAATAAGATTATGCCAATATCAAAAGTATATGATTATATTTCTTTACATAAAGCAATTAAAGATTATATCAATGTTACAGGAAGAAGGGTTTCTTTAGAATATATTTTGTTAAAAGATATTAATGATGATCTGAAATATGCTGATGAATTAGCCTTGCTGTTTAAAAATATGAATATTTATATTAATTTAATTTCATATAACAAAACTAATAATAATGATATTAATACTAGTGATAAAAAACAAATTGATTTGTTTTTTGATAGGCTTAAAAAAAGGGGATTGAATGTTACAATGCGAAGAAAATTCGGCGATAATATTTCGGCAGCTTGTGGGCAACTTCGAAGTAAAGAAATATAGTAAATTTGAATAAATAATGATATAATGAAGAAGAAGACAGGTGATAAAATTGAAAACATTTTATTTAACTGATGCTGGAAAAGTTAGAAGTCATAATGAAGATAGCGTTACTATCCTTAAAAACCAAAATAACGAATATCTGATGATGGTAGCAGACGGCATGGGTGGACATCGTAAAGGAGAAATTGCTTCGATGCTTGCTATATCTAGCTTAGGGAAACGTTTTAGTGCCTGTGCAAGTATAGGAACTAAAATTGATGCGATAAACTGGCTTAATGATAATGTAAATGAGATAAATAAGTTAATAATTGAATATACTTTGGAACATGAGGATTCATCAGGAATGGGCACAACCTTAGTAGCGGCAATATTAACAAAAGAATTTTTAATAATTGGTAATATTGGTGATTCATCAGGATATGTAATGAAAAATAATAAATTACATAAAATAACAAAGGATCATACTCTTGTAAATCTTTTAGTTCAAGCAGGTGATTTGACTGAAGAAGAAGCTATGAGTCATCCTCAGAAAAATGTTTTAATGAGGGCTTTGGGCGCGAATGACAAAGCTGAAATTGATATATTTGACGTAATGGATGAAGATATAAGCGGAATAATGTTATGTAGTGATGGACTTACAACAATGCTTTCAAACGAATTAATTGAAAAAATATTACAAGAAGATATTGATGTCGAAGAAAAAGTTAAGAAACTAGTTAATAGATGTAATATAAGGGGAGGCAATGATAATATATCAATTGCACTTTTAGAAAAAGAAGAAAAGGGTGATACGAAGTGATTGCTAAGGGGCAGAAAATTAGTGATAGATATCAAATAATTAAAACAATTGGCGAAGGTGGTATGGCTAATGTTTATTTAGCTAAAGATACTATATTAGAACGTAATGTAGCTGTAAAAATATTACGTGGAGATCTTTCTTTAGACGAAAAATTTGTTAGGCGTTTTCAAAGAGAAGCTCTTCAGGCAAGCAGTTTAAATGATAAGAATATTGTTGAAGTATATGATGTTGGAGAAGATCATGGTGATTATTATATTGTCATGGAATATATTGAAGGTAAACATCTAAAGAATTTACTTAAAAGAAGAGGAAAACTTACTGTAAATGAAGTTGTAGATATTTTACTTCAAGTTACCTCAGGTCTTTCTGTTGCCCATGATTCATATATTATTCATAGAGATATTAAACCCCAAAATATAATGATTTTAGAAAACGGGATTGTAAAACTTACGGATTTTGGTATATCCGTTGCTATGAATTCAACTCAGCTTACGCAAACTAATTCAGTAATGGGTTCAGTTCATTATCTTCCTCCAGAACAAGCTTCTGGAAAAGGTGCAACACTTCAAAGTGATATCTATTCTCTTGGTATTTTAATGTATGAACTTCTTACTGGAAAACTTCCTTTTAAAGGAGATAATGCTGTTGAAATAGCTTTGAAACAATTAAAAGAACCGATGCCTTTGATTAAAGATGAAATTTTAAATATACCTCAAAGCATTTGTAACATTATTAAAAGAGCAACTGCAAAGAACCCTAAAAATAGGTATGCTGATGCAAGGGAGATGCATGAAGATTTATTAACATGCCTAGAAGATTCTAGAAAAAATGAAGAGGAGATTGAATATACTTATCCTGAAAAAGAACGTGATGATAGTAAAATTATGAAAACATTAAAAGATACTAAATTATCAAAAGCTGAAAGTGATGAATTGATAGCCAAAAAAATGGCTGAAGGAACGATAAAAAGTCAAAATAAAACTTTAGTAATTTTATTTTCTGTATTTACTTCTATTGTTGTTTTAATTACAACTATAGTTGTACTTCTTCCATATATTAATAAATCAAACAATAAATATATTCCAGATGTTGAAGGTATGAGTGAAAAGAAAGCTGTAAAAAAACTTCAAGATGAAGGGTTTGAAATAAAAGATAGAATTGTAGAGCCTTCAGAGGATATTGAGAAAGGCTCAATAACAAGAACTACTCCATCAGCAAATAGTAAAGTAAAAAAAGGAGCAGATGTAACAATATATATATCATCAGGTACTAATTCAATTGAAATAGAGGATTATACCGGTAAAAACTTTTATGAAGTTAAAGGAATGCTTGAAGCATTTGGAATTAGTGTTACTGTTGAAGAAGAAGAAATAGAAAAAGATTCTGGTAAAGAATATCATGAAAATGAGATTGTAAGACAATCAGTTGAAAAGGGTGAATTATTAACTAAAGGAGACATAATAACGTTGTATATAGCTACAGTTACTAATGTATATCCGGATTTTACAGATGGAACTTATAAAGTAATTGATATTCTTGATTTTTGTAATCAATATAAAGTTATGGTAACATTTAAAGATAATGGTGGTAATGACTTAGAGATTAATAATAATAATGCTACAAATTATAATAATAATGCTATTTTGTCTCAAAGTAGAGCAGCAGGAAGTGAAATACCTAAATCAGGTGGCAACCTTACTATTAAAATTGATTTTAGTGGTGGTGGCAGCGAAGAATATAATGATTTGGATACATAATTATGTTAAAAGGACGAATAATAAATATTAATAGTAGTAATTATACTGTTATTGCAAAAGATAAAAAATATGTATGTACTGTAAGAGGTGTTTTTCGGGAAAAAAAGGTTACTCCTTTAGTTGGTGATAACGTAGTAATAAATGTAAAAGATAGCCAAATTATTGAAATACTTAAAAGAAAAAATCAATTACAAAGACCAAGTGTTGCTAATATTGATATGTCTCTTATTATGGTTAGTGTTAAAAAACCTAATTTGGATTTGCTTTTATTAGATAAGCTTCTTGTTCATTCTTTGGCAAGTAAAATTACTCCAATTATATGTTTTACTAAGTGTGATTTACTAAATGATGATGAATATGAAAAGATAAAAGAAATAAAAAAATATTATAAAAAAATTGGTTTTGAAGTAATAGAAAATACCGAAATTAGTTATTTTAAAAAGCTAGTTTCGGGCAAAACTGTTGTATGTGCAGGACAAACTGGTTCAGGAAAGTCAACTTTTATTAATAAAATTGATAGCACTTTAGATTTAAAAACAGCTCCAATATCAAAAGCTCTTGGAAGAGGAGTTCATACAACAAGGCTTAACAGTATATATAAAGTTGATGATTTTTATATCGTAGATACACCAGGATTTAGTGCTCTTGATTTTGATAATATCGATAAAGAAGTAATAAAAGATTGTTTTATAGAATTTAATAATTATACTTGTAAATATACTGGGTGTTATCATATAAATATTGATGGTTGTGGCATTGAAGGTAATAAAAACATTTTACCTTCAAGGTATAAAAATTATAAAAGGTTTATAAAGGAGAAAGATGAAAGTAGCAGTAAGTTTTTTAAAAAGTGATAATTATGTAAATTGTATTAAAAGAATAAACAAATCTAAAGCAGATTTTATTCATGTGGACGTTTGCGATGGAAAATATGTTGAAGGTAAAAACTTTACTCCAAAACTTTTAAATAAGACATTAAAAGTTGCAAAAAAGAAATTAGATGTTCATTTAATGGTTAATAATCCAATAGATTATATAAATGAAATTCTTTATTATGATATTGAAACAATTACTGTTCATTTAAGTATTCCTAATTTGAAAGAAAGTATTAATTATATTAATTCTTTAGGATTAAAAGTGGGTATTGCTATCAATCCTAAGCAAGATATAAGAATGATTGATAATTTTTTAGATGTTGTTGATCAAATACTTATAATGAGTGTTAATCCTGGTAAAGGAGGACAAAGTTTTATTCCTAAAGTTTTAGATAAAATTGATTATTTAAATAAAATAAAAAACAAATACCATTTTACTATTAGTGTCGATGGAGGAATAAATGATGAAAGTATTAGTTATTTAAAAGATAAAAACATTGATTTAATAGTAAGTGGTTCTTTTATAACATCATCAGATGACTTTAATAAACAGATTAAAATATTAAAAGATAGTATTTAACAAATTTAATCATGTTTTAACGCAGAAAAAAAGATTTAGTAAATGTTTTTAAATTTATAGGAGTTAAAGATGAAAAAAATTTTAAAATTATTAATTGTTGTAGTAATGTTAATGTCTCTTGTCGTTTCAGCAGATTCTGGACCTATCTTTGTAAAAGAAACACCTATGGCAAAGGTGGGTAATCAAGATGGCGCTAAGGTATTTAGTTGTTGTGGTTTTGGTGAAAATGATAAAACCATAATACCATATGGCACAAAAGTTCCAATAGATAATATGGTTTCAGAGTATGTTTCTGTCATTTATAATAATAAAAAATATTATATTTCAATAAGAAGCTTAAAAAACGAGCATATTGCAGATAACTTTACAGCGGAAATAACTGATGAATATGATGTTAATACTCTTCTTAGTGAAAATGAAAAAAATTTTTAATACCCCGTGGTGCTAAAGTGTCAAATGTTCAAAAAGTTAATTTTTTTGCCATCCCTACTAATGAACCTTATATCCACCATTATATTAAAGCTGAAGACTTAATAAATCCCAGTTTTGAACATAAAATTGAAAAGTATGTTGTTCGTTATTTACTTGTTGATGTAATATTAAGAAGAGGTCCATCGGAACTGTTCGAAGAAGTTGGCACTTTAAAAGCTGAAACAAAAGTCAAATATTCAAATGATTGTTATGAAACGGGTGGCTGGGTTTATATTACCGAGGGTAATCTTTCTGGATATGTTAAACTTGATTATCGAGAAGATAAGTTTAATTGCGGGAGATATTTAGGACAAAGATTAGAAAATATTCCTTATTATTATACAAAAGATGTTATTAAAAAATACGATGATAAAATATACGGTTGGGAAAGAAAAGATGAAGAGTATGATAAATACGGACTAAAGTTTTTAACTCCAATTGATGTTAAATATCTTGCTCTAAAAGATATTGGCTATCCTTTCTCTGATAAATATGCTTTTTATATGAAATATAATGGCAAATTAGTTCCAATTCACTCAAGTAATGTTCTAGAAGATTATAATTATAAATTGACGTTTAAGAGTTTTGAATGTAAAAATTATTCAAATAAGTTATGCCGAGTATTTGATTTAGAAGGAAACAAATTAAATTTAGAAGATGTTTTTAAACTTAATAAAGAATATCAAATTAAATATATTTCTTATCCTAAATATTCTAATTCACAAAATTATGCTGAGGTAGATAATTTATATATAGATGTTGATGGAAAACTGTATATTTTGCAGTATCCTACAGATGAAGCAGATGATCATGATATTATAATAGATGCTAAGAAAAAAGAACCATTAACTGAAGAAGAAAAACAAAAGCAAATAAAGGAAAGTATCAAGACTAAAGTAATCGAAGAATCACCTGATGATATAACAAAAAAAAGTGTTAATAAATATTTATTAATTATAGGTATTCCAGTTATTTTAATAATAATGGTAGCAATTTTAGTAATTATAATTATTAATAGTAAGAAAATTAAAGTAATAAAAAATAGTAAGAAAGATTAAAATTCTTACTATTTTATTTTGCGATAAAGACCGATAGCGATGCCAAGGATTTCACAATCATCAAGGATAATGGGTTCCATGGTATCGTTTTCAGGTTGTAATCTAATATGTCCCTTTTCTTTATAAAATCTTTTTAAAGTAACCTCATTGTCATTATTCATAGCGACTACAATTTGTCCATTATTAGCATTTTTTTGTCTTTGAACAATAACATAATCATTATCAAATATTCCAGCATTTATCATACTATCTCCAGATACATGTAAGGTAAATATTTCTTTAGAAGGAGGCACTAAATATGAAGGAAGGAAGAAAAATTCATTAGGCATTTCAATGGCAGTAATAGGATTACCTGCAGTTACTTTTCCAAGAAGAGGTACCTTAACTACTTCTTCATTTTTCTTTTCGTATTCATTATCAACTAGAAGTTCTAAAGTACGAAATTTATTGTTACTACTTTTTAAAACTCCGAGGTTTTCTAAATTTTTAACATGAACAAAGACAGTAGCAGTACTAGATAAGCCCACTCCTTTACATATTTCTCTTATAGTAGGAGGATAACCATTTTTAGCACTATATTTTTTTATAAAATCTAAAACATCTTTTTGTCTTTTAGAAAGGTTTTTCTCCATTTTCAAACTCCTTTTTATAATTAAATTCTATTATAGTATTACATAAAAGTCAAACAAATGTTTTTATTAATCAAAACATAAAAAGATTGACATTGAGGTAATACTTTTAGTACAATGTTGCTAACATACTAAAGGTAGCTTTAGTAATGTGCGATTTGTTTTTTTGAGGGAAAGGAGGAAAAAAATGAGTAGCAAGGCAACAATGATAATTGCTGGTTTTATCGCAGCATTAATTGCTTTGTTGAGTTCTTTTTTTGCTTTTAAGTACAAGAGGTTATAAAGTGACTTTTGATACTGATGGCGGAAGTGAAATTCCAATCCAAACGGTTAAAAAAGGTGGAAAAGTAATTAAACCTGATGATCCAACAAAAGAGGAATATGATTTTGTCAGATGGGAATATAATGATGAAGAATATGATTTTTCAAGCACAGTAAAAGAAAATATGACATTAAAAGCTATTTGGACAAAATCAGATGAAGAAGCAGAAAAATATAAACTTACATTTAATGTTGAAGGTAAAACAAAAACAATTGAAGTTAGTGAAAGTAGTGAAATCAACGTGTCAGAATTAGGTTTTGAGGATAGAAGTGGCTATGCTCTTGTATGGTATGTTGATGGTAAGGAATATGACCTTACTACACCAATAACTAAGGATTTAACAATCGAAGGAAAATATGAAAAGGTATCATCTTATACTGTGAAATTTAATTCAAATGGAGGTACAAGAGTTAACAATCAAACGGTTAATGTTGGTGGTAAAGTATCTGAACCTAATAATATGAAGAAAGAAGGTTATATTTTTGATGGCTGGTATTTGAATAATAAAAAATATGATTTTAATACTGTAGTTACTGGAAATATAACATTAGTAGCAAAGTGGAAAGAAGATCCAAATGTAAAAAGATATGAGGTTAAATTTAACAGCGATGGAGGAAATAGTGTTGCAACACAAAGAGTGATTGCAGGAAAAACTGCAGTACAGCCAAAAAATCCAACAAGAAGTGGATATACATTTGAAGGTTGGTATTTAGATGGAAGCAAGTATAATTTTAGTTTGAAAGTTAATAGTAACATAACTTTAGTAGCTCGTTGGAAAGAAGTAGTTATAAATAGTTATTCAGTAATTTTCAATAGTAATGGCGGAAGTAGTGTTCCATCACAAACTGTTACAGAGGGCAATAAAGTAACAAAACCAAATAATCCAACAAAAGAGGGTTATAATTTTGGTAGCTGGCAATTAAATGGAAGTAATTATGATTTTAATCAAGCAGTTACTGGTAATATTGTTTTAAATGCAACTTGGGTTGAAAAAAGTTACACATTTAAAGTAACCTTAGTGGATGATTATTCCCCAGATAGAATAATTTCTGTTTATGAAGATGGAACAAAGATTAATTTTACATCTATAGAAGTTAATGGTAATAAAATTTGTACTGGGTCAAACCCAACTATTAATAAGTTTGATGTTGAGGGAATAAATGCTGTTACAGTTGTACTAATAAATGGAAGAAGAGTAACGGCTAATAGAGAATAAAGGAGAAAAAATGAAGAAAAAAATATTATTAGCAATTTTAATGTTCATCTTTGGTATTTATAATGTTAATGCATTATTGGAAATACCACCAAATTCCTATGTTTTAGGGGAATATCTATTTACTAGAGATGGTAGTAATGAATATGATGGAGTTTTGACAACTCAACATTTAATGATGGCTGCTCAAAGCGCTTGGGACAATCGGCTTTTTTATAAAAGAGCTGATGGTAGTTATATTGATGGGTTAACTGGTGAATTATTATTATATGCTGATGAAGAGTATTTGCTTGCTGAGATTAAGTATTATAATTTAAAAGAAATTCCAATAATAAAGAGTTTTTATTCAAAAACAGCAACAGGTTATATTTTTCAAAATGATGTTATAGCTACTAGTTATTGGGACCCAGATACTTATCTTGCAGCTGGAGTAGAGTATTATAGTTTTAGTGATAGTAAAAATGCAAGAATTTTTGGAACTCAAGAATTTTATTATCCAGATGAAGACGGATTTGAATCAATGGGTTTAAATTTATTAGAACCACAAGCAACTGGTATGTGGGGTGTTCAAGGAGTAGAAGTAACATTTGATTCCGATATATCAAATTATACAGTTATCGGTTATCCATATGTAAACGTAGTTGATAGAGTAGGAAAACTTCAAAAAATATATTTAGAACTTGATTATGACCTTAACCTTCATTATATTGAAGAAGGATTTCCTTATTTTTATGGAAATAGTAAGTTATATACCAGTGTTGCTTCGGTTAGAGATGATTTAACTATAAATGGAACTTTTGAAAATAACAAATTGAAAATAAATGTAACAGATCAAAACACTCAAAAATATAAGTTAATAGAAGTTTCTTTATATCGATATTTTGAAGATGTGTCTCATGAGCATTTTAATCTTTTGGATTTTGCGAATTTGGTGCAAGCTGATGGTGGTGATATGGATTATCCAATGTCTGTTTTTTACTTTATTTATAGATTAAAAAGTTTTAATGGTACATATTTAGAAATTGTAGATAAATATGAAGATTTTTCTATAGACCCAGTTTATGATAACCTTTTAGATGAAGTAGAATTATCTGATTTAGGTAACAGAGAAGAAGTAGCAGGTGGAAAATATTTGATATATGCTCAGGTAGTAGATGAAGATGGGAATATATTTAAAGTGGCATCTTATCTACAGGAAGCAGGAACTAATTTAGTTTCTCAACCGGCAGATCCCGGTACAAGTGCTTTATTTTATAGGCTTACTGGTATATAAAAGGAGAAAGAAATGAAGAAAAAAATATTATTAGCAATATTATTATTCATCATTGGTACTTTCAAAGTTAATGCACTACTGGAAATACCACCAAATTCCTATGTTATAGGGAAACATCTATTTACTAGAGATGGTAGTAATAACTATGGTGGAGTTTTAACAACTGAGGATTTAACTTTTGCTTCTATGACATCAAAAGGTGTACCAAATGGAACAACAGTTATATATAAAAGAGCCGATGGTAGTTTTATTGATGGACTAACTGGTGAAGAAAAGTTAGTTAATGAAGAACATTTAATTGCAAATATTAACTATTATAATATGTATACAATTCCAGTAATAAAAAGTTTTTATTCCAAGACGACAACAAGTTACATTTTTCAAAGTGATAAAATCAATCTTTGGAAATGGACACCTCTTCTTGATGCTGGAGTAGAATATTATAGTTTTAGTGATGGTAAAAATGCAAAGGTCTTTGGGACACAAGAGTTTTATTATCCAGATGAAGTTGGTTTTGAATCAATGAGTTTAAATTTATTAGAACAAGAAGCAACTGGTATGTGGGACGTTCAAGGAATAGAAGTAACATTTAATCCTGATATATCAAATTACACAGTTATAGGCTATCCATATATAAATGTTGTTGATAAAGTAGGAAACTCTAAAAAAATATATTTAAAACTAGAAGTTTTAGAAGGAGCTCCTCCGGTATCTCCTGTGTATGGAAATAGTACTTTGTATAGTTCTGTTGCCTCAGTTAGAAATGATTTAACTTTAAATGCATCTTTTGAAAATGATAAATTAAAAATAAACGTAACAGATGAAAATACTCAAAAATATAAGTTAATAGAAGCTTCTTTATATCGATATTTTGAAGACTGGATGCATAATGATCATTTTAGTATTAAAGATTTCTTACTTTTATATCAAAAACATAATCCTGTATCTCCTAGTTTAGATCAATTAGATTATATGGCAACGAGAATGCAATATAATAATGGGGAATGTATAGAACTTGTAGATAAATACGAAGATTTTTCCGAAGTACCTGTTTATGATAACCTTCTAGATGAAATAGAATTATCTGATTTAGGTAACACAGAAGCAGTAGCAGGTGGAAAATATTTGGTATATGCTCAGGTAATAGATGAAGATGGTAATACATTTAGAGTAGCATCTGATTTACTGGATGCAGGAGATAACTTAATTTCTTCGCCAACGAATCCTAGTACAAATGATTTATTTTTGAAAATAATTAGAACAGAATAAATAAAATAGAGATATTACAAGTATCTCTATTTTTTTGTTTGTAATTATTCATTAAACAAAATTAATATGCTAAAATAACATTATATTGTGGAGGCTTAATGAAAAATAATAAAGGATTTACTTTAATAGAACTTTTAGCAATAATAACAATACTTTCAGTAGTAATGTTAATTGGTGTAACAGCGATAGGACCATTAGTGGGAAGAGCTAAGAAATCATCTTTAGGACTTGAAGGGCTTTCAGCAGTGGAAGCAGCTAAAAATGCATATCAATTTGAACAATTAAATGGTTCTTTTAGTTCGAATAGTGATATTTGTTTTGATTTGGAATATCTTTATAAATATGGCTATTTTACTAAAGGTTCTGGAATGTGGACAGAAGATGATAATCCAGGGGATAAATATACTGGTTCAGTTTTTGTAGAATATGATTCAGGTAAATATAATTATTATTTCTCCATATCTGATGGTACTTATGTATTTGATGATGTCCTTGTAAGTAATTATAAATCTGATCAAGCAGCTGAAGGAACAAGCGCTGCTACAAATTGTGGTGAACATAGAATGGGATTAGTAGACTGTTATTGTGATAAAGATGGTTGTTGTTTAAAATATAATTAAAATATATCCTATTAAAGGATATGTTTTTTAATTAAAAAACTTTATTCAATTTACTAACTTTGATTTACATGTTAAAATATATACTTAGGAAGTGATATATATGGCAATAAGGAACGATAAAAAACTTAATACTGTAAAATTACTAGCTCTTGATATGATAAATGAAGCAGAAAGTGGTAATCCTGGTATTGTCCTTAGTGCGTCACCAATTTTATATAGTCTTTATTTAAATCATTTAAATACCATTAGTAAAATTCCTAAATGGATTAATAGGGATCGTTTTATTATGTCATGTGGTCATGGCTCTGCTATGTATTATTCTATGCTTCATTTAGCAGGTTATAATCTTTCCTTAGAGGATTTAAAAAGGTTTAGACAAATAGATTCGTTTACTCCAGGCCATCCAGAAATGGATCCAGAATTAGGAATTGAGGCAACAACTGGCCCTCTTGGTCAAGGAATTGCAACTGCAGTTGGTGTTGCTATGGCAGAAAGATATTATGAAAATTTAAGTAAAAAGGTTGATCCAAAAAGTAAATTAATTGATTTTTATACTTATGTTTTATGTAGCGATGGTGATTTAGATGAAGGTATTAGTTATGAAGCACTTGCTTTTGCAGCTAAGCAAAAACTAAATAAATTAATTGTTTTATATGATAGTAATGATATGAATGCAGATGGGCCAACATATAATTCAACTATCGAAGATATTGAAGATCGTTTTGATGCTTTAGACTTTAATGTGATATATGTTAAAAATGGTCATAATTTAAATGAAGTGAGTAGTGCTATAAAAGAAGCTAAAAGAAGTAAGTATCCTTCTATAATTATTTTTAAAACAATTTTGGGTAAAGATTTAAAAAAAGAAAATAATAATATCCTTCATGCTGGAGGTCTTGATGAAAAAGATATTATCGATTTAAAAGTTAAATATGGACTTCCAAAAGAATCTTTTAGTTATGATGAAAAAATAAAAGAAGAGATAATAAGTTCTATTGATAAAAGAGTTTCTAAAAAATATGAAGCTTGGTTAAAAGAATATGATAAAGCTAAGAAAAGTAGGAATCCTGATTTAGTATATATGATTAATTTACTTGAGAATGATCAATTTATTATTGATTTTGATAGTAATAATTATAAAATTAATAACGATTATTTTGAAGACGGAAGATTATCAAATCAAAAGGTGCTTAATTTTATTTCTCCGAAGACTAAATTCTTTTTAGGTGGCTCTAGTAATATTAAAACTTTAACAAAAGCTTATTTTACAAAAAGTGGCATTTCATCTTCGGAAAACCCTCTTGCTAAAAATATTGCTTTTGGAATTAGAGAACATGCTATGGCTGGTATTCTAGGTGGCATGGCCCTTTGTGGCCTTAGGGTTTTTTCCTCAACATTTTTAGCTTTTGCTGATTATATGAAACCTGCGATGAGAGTTAGTGCTATGATGAATTTACCAATCACTTATATCTTTACTCATGATAGCATTTCTATTGGCCAAGATGGTCCAACCTTTCAACCAATAGAACAACTTACTATGCTTCGTAGTATTCCTAATATGAAGGTGTTTAGGCCTTGTGATATTAAGGAGATTATTGGTTCGTGGGAATATATTTTAAAAAATAAAGGACCTTCGTGTTTAATTATTTCTAAAGAAAAAATGATTGTTAATAAGCATACAAACGGAAAATATGTTCAATATGGAGCTTATATTGTTAGAAAAGAAAAAGAAAAATTATCTGGAGTACTTATTGCGACAGGATCTGAAGTAGCTATTGCATTAAAAGCTGCAGAGGAATTATTTACTCAAGGAATAGATCTTAGGGTAGTATCTATGCCATGTATGGAATTGTTTTTAAAACAAACTCCTATTTATGAGGAAAAGCTTTTCCCTAAAGAAGTCAAAATTATTACCTTAGAAGCAGGTTCATCAATGATATGGAATCGTTTTGCAACAAACAAAGATTGTGCTATTGGTGTTGATGAGTTTGGTATATCTGGTAAAAAAGATGATGTTCTTAAATATTTAAATTTTGATTATAATTCTATTTTATATCGAATAAAGAAAAATTTTGATTAAAGAGAGGTTGCTAGAATAATCTAATTATAGTAAAATATCAGTTAAGGAGATAGAAAATGTTAGAAACAATATTATGGAGTATTGGCTCTTTAGTTGTAGGGATAATTATTGGATTTATAATTTCTAAACAGTTGATGAAAAAACAACTTACTGAAAACCCACCAATTAATGAGAAAATGATTGAAGCTATGATGAGTAGTATGGGAAGAAAACCATCTGCTAAGCAAGTTAAACAAGTTATGAGTCAAATGAATCGATTTAAATAAGAGAGTAATCTCTTTTTATTTTAAGAAGTTTTGTGAAAAGTATAATTTAAATTATTGGTGAGTAGTAGTTTTACTTTCCCCTTTTTTAGAAAGAAGTGATATTATGAAATATATTATAAAAAGAAATATTAATTTGTTTGGGAAGACTAATATTATAAAATTTGGTTATAATGTTAAAATTAATAATAATGGAAATGGTTTTGAAAATTTTGATATCGGAAATGAAGAAATCATTATTAATGATTTGTTAAAGCCTTTGAATCAAGAGACTATTAATAAATTAAATGAGATAAATCCTATATATGTATCACTTTCTAAATATTTTTTTGATAATAACAAGAAATTAACTTTTATAGAATACGAAAATGATATAGCTATTTCAAGAATATCACGTGATGATTTACAATAATGTACTAATATGTATTTAGTGATGATATTCTTTCATTAAGAAGTGTTGTTTTTTTCGAGTCCTAAAAAGTAAAAATATAAAAGACTTAGATTTTATTATTTATTGCATTTACTTTGATAAATAACAAAGTTAGTCAATAACTCTTGCAGTTTTACAATATTTATATTAAAATGAATGTATTGTTTAAAAGTTATGACCAAGAGGGGATATATTAAAGTTTTAAGAAAGCTGATGGTTGATGAAAATTAGTAATGATGATATATCTAGATCACTTGTAAACTTCTTATCTGAAAACACAGTAAGATAAGACGCTAAGAAGCGTTAAATTATTAAGAAAAAATAAAGGTGGTACCGCGGTTTTCGCCCTTTGGTATTACCTTTTTTTATGGAGGGAATATGTTTAAAAAATTAAGTGATAAAAAAGTGTATGAAACAGAAAAAGATATTAGAACCTTTTTTGAAACAGAAAAAATTTTTGAAAAATCAATAAAGGAAGAAAACGAAACTTTTGTTTTTTATGATGGACCAGCAACTGCCAATGGAAATCCAGGACTTCATCATATGATAGCAAAGTTTTTAAAAGATACTTTTGGTAAATATCAAACTATGAAAGGTAAAAAAGTTCTTCGAAAAGTAGGATGGGATACTCATGGTCTTCCTGTTGAAGTACAAGTTGAAAAAGAATTAGGCTTTTCTGGGAAAGATGATATTGAAAAATATGGCATTGATAAATTTAATCAGAAATGTCGTGAATCTGTTTGGAAAAATGTTGATGCTTTTAATCGATTAACTAAAGAAATGGGTCAATTCATTGATCTTGATAACCCTTACATTACGTATGATAATTCATATATTGAAACCGTATGGTATATTTTAAAAAGATTTTTTGAAGAAAAGATGTTTTATGAAGGGCAAAAGATTCTTCCTTGGTGCCCTAGATGTGGTACAGGACTTGCTTCTCATGAAGTTGCTCAAGGATATGAAAATATAACGGCAAACACTGTTTATGTTACTTTTAAGAAGAAAGATAGTGATGAATATTTTCTTGTATGGACTACAACACCATGGACTTTAATATCAAATGTAGGCCTTTGTGTTAATCCAAATGAAACATATATTACAGCTCTTTCTAAAGGAAATAAATTTATTTTATCAGAAAAATTAGCTCCTGTGATTTTGGGTGATGAATATAAAGTTTTATCTAAATGTAAAGGTAAAGATTTAGAATATACAGAATATGAGCAATTAATGCCGATATTAAAACCATCAAAAAAAGCTTTTATAGTTATGTGTGATGATTTTGTAACAACTGAAGATGGTACGGGAATTGTTCATATAGCTCCTGCGTTTGGTGAGGATGATAATAAAGTATGCAAAAGATATAATCTTGCTATATTAAATCCCGTTAATGAAGATGGAACATTTAATGAGGGACCTTGGCAAGGAGAAAATATTTTTGATGCTGATTTAAAAATAGTAGATTACTTAAAAGAAAATAATAAGTTATTTAAAAAACAGAAGATGGATCATGAATATCCTCATTGTTGGAGATGTCATAGTCCTTTAGTTTACTATGCAAGACCATCTTATTATCTTGAAGTTACTAAGATTAAAGATGAAATTATAAAAGCAAATGAAAAAGTAAACTGGTTCCCTGAATATGTTGGAACCAAAAGATTTGGTAACTGGCTTTTAAATATGACCGATTGGGCAATATCAAGAAATAGATATTGGGGAACCCCTCTTCCTTTATGGCGCTGTGACTGTGGTCATATGGAAATGATAGGTTCAATTAAAGAGCTGAAAGAAAGGTCAATAGAAAAGTTAAATGATAAGGATATTGATTTACATAAGCCATTTGTTGATAATGTTTTTATCAAATGCCCTAAATGTAGTAAAAAGATGCAAAGAACACCTGAAGTTATTGATTGTTGGTTTGATTCGGGATCTATGCCATTTGCACAATATCATTATCCTTTTGAAAATAAAAAGCTATGGGAAGAACAATATCCAGCTGATTTTATTTGTGAAGGTATTGATCAAACAAGAGGTTGGTTTTATTCACTACTTGTAATCGGAGTCTTTTTAACTGGCAAGTCTCCTTATAAGAATGTTTTAGTAAATGAATTGTTGCTTGATAAACATGGTCAAAAAATGCATAAATCAAAAGGTAATTCTATTGAACCATTTGCTTTACTAGAAAAGTATGGAGCAGATGCTATTAGATGGTATATTCCTTATGCATCACCAGTTTGGATACCACTAAAGTTTGATGAAGAAGGCTTAAAAGAAGTCCATTCTAAGTTCTTTAATCCTTTAAAAAATACTTATAATTTCTTTTCGATGTATGCAACTACAGATAATATTGATATCAATGATTGTAATATTGATGTAAAAGAGCGCGAAGAAATAGATAAATGGTTATTATCTAAATATAATAGTTTATTAAAATATGTAACAGAAAGTTATGATGTATATGATTTAAATAAAGTAGTAAAAGTTATTACTAATTTTGTATCTGAAGATTTATCTAATTGGTATATCAGGAGAAATAGAGATCGTTTCTGGGGATCAGAACTTAATAATAGTAAGAAATCAGTATATATAACAACATATGAAGTAATAACTGGGTTATGTAAAATGATTGCTCCAATAGTACCTTTTGTATCCGAAGAAATATATCAAAAAATAACTGGGAATAAGTCAGTTCATTTAGCACCTTTTCCTAAATATGATAAATCATTAATAAATAAAGATTTAGAAGATAAAATGGATTTAGTAAGAAATTTAATTAGTATTGGAAGATATGTTAGAGAAGAAAATAAAATTAAAGTAAGACAACCGTTGTCAGAAGTATTAATTGATGGTAAGAATGAAAAATTATTATCTAGTCTTACAACATTGATTAAAGAAGAATTAAATGTTAAAGAAGTTGTTTTTGAAAAAGATTTAAACAAGTATATGGACTTTACAATTAAACCAGAATTTAAAGTAGTGGGTAAAATCTTTGGTAAAAACATTCATGAATATGCTAAAAAATTATTAGAATTATCATCATCAGATATTGAAAAACTTCAAAATGATAGTGTTATCCAAATGAAAATTGATAATACTTTATATGATATTACTAAAGATATGGTAGATATTCGATATACTGCAAAAGAAGGTTTTAATATTGGAACATCTTTAGGTGATTTTGTTATTTTAAATACTACTTTAAATGAATCTTTAATCAAAGAAGGTAATGCACGAGAATTTGTATCTAAAGTACAAATGCTAAGAAAAGAAAACAATTTTGATATTGCAGATCGGATTATAATTAAATATAATACGGAGGGTTTATTTAAAGATAGTATTATTGATAATGCTGATTATATTAAAAATGAAACTTTAGCAGTAGATATTATTTTTGATGATACATTAAGTTTAGATTATAATTTAAACGATTATAATATTGGTATTAGTCTAATAAAGAATTAATAATATTAAAAGGTCTCAGATTGTTAAAATATTATTGGTATGTTAAAATAAAACTGGTGATAGTATGATTGAACAATTAAGAGAAATTCTTTGTCAAAAAGAACTAAAAGAAAATGAGGAATTAATAAGTTATAATAAGCAAATACAAGAATTGTTAGAAAAGTTGAGCTTAGATTGTAACACAATGTTGGAAGAAATACAGGCAGTTTATAATGAGCATGAACAACTTTTAAATGAAGCTAAAATAAATCAAAGGAGTTTTTTAAAAAGATTATTTAATCCTAAAGGAATTAAAAAATTAAAAGAGCATATTGAGTTATTAGAGGAAAAGAAATTATTATTATCTAGATGTATATCTTTATTTAAAGATAGAAATGAAATAATTAAAAAAATAACTCGGTTATATCAAGAAAAAGAAAAATTAGCAGATTTTAATTTGAGTTTTTCAGAATTAATATCTTTAGCTGATGCAAATGGTATAACCATCACTTTAAGTGAAAAAGATAAAACAACCCAAAATAACCCCGAAAGGTATAATGGTTTAGAAGATTTTGTTTTAGTTCATAAAACAAGATATATTCCATCTGGTGGAAGAATTAGAACTCTGAAAGAAACCGGATTAATTCATAAAGGTTTCTTTGGAATGAATAAAGTTGGCGAATATAAGTTTACAAGAAATAGGAACACACTTCATTTTTCAGTTAATTCAGAGGTAGGAAATCATGGACTAGGTAATTGGGACAATTGTAGGTATGCAGTTGTGATTCCATTTGATAAAATGCCACTTGAAAATTTAAAATCTGGTGTAGTTGTTGATACTTATTTTGAAGGTGGAATTCAATTACCTCCAGAAGCTATTTTTCTTTGTCCTAAAGAAGATATAAAGAGTGTTAAAAAACAAAATCCTAATATAATAGTTGTTGCTTATGAAGGACAAAAAGTTTCAGGATATGCCAATGCTTTAGTAGGTTTGCTTGGGAAACATGTTGAACAAGCTACTTCGTGGGAATGGCTTTCAGGGAATGATGCTAAATACTATGAAATGTTAAAAAAAATCATGCCTAATCTTCCAATAGAACCACATTTTAATACTATAGATGCTGCAAGAGAAAAATATTTTGATGATATAAATTGTTTTATTGAATTTATTAAAAAAACTCATGAAACTAAAACTTATTTTACTAGAAAAGAATATTTAGATATTGTTCGGCCGGTTTATTTTTCGCCTTCTACATCTACTGATTATGGTATTGATTTAATTATTAGACAAATAAGAGAAGAATTAAATAAAATTGGGATTATTCTTCCAAGTGATATAGAGTTGCAAGTGGAAGAAATTTTAAGTAAAATAAATTCAGAACCTACAAATGATTGTTTAACAAAAGAAATGCAAAAACAATATACGGACGATTATCAAATTCCTGCAGATAGTATATCTGGGATTTATCCATATAATTATATAGATTATTTAATAAAAATTAGCGTTTATGATGCTTTGCAAATAACTTTGGAACAAGAAAAGGTAATTGAACCAGAAAAAACCATGAGCATGTAAAACTCCATATATATTAAAATTTGTTTGGAGGTTATAAAAATAGAACAATTAATTTTGTTCTATTTTTCTTACCTTATATTCATATCCTTTAGTATCTACAGTAGCTTTAATTATTTTAAATGGTGATTTTAACATTCCCATTTGTTCATTAGTATATTTAAATTTCTCTTTTTCTATTTTTTCTATAACATCCATTCCTTCGATTACTTTACCAAATCCAGCGTATTTATTATCAAGAGAATATTTTGCATCATCATTTGTTACAATAAAGAACTGACTTCCAGCAGAATCAGGATCATTTGTTCTTGCCATGGATATAACTCCTTTAGTATGCTTTAGATCATTATCATGACCATTTTCACTAAATTCTCCCTTAATAGAGTAACCCGGTCCCCCATTTCCTTTGCCTGTTGGATCTCCTCCCTGAATTACAAATCCTTTTTGAACTCTATGAACAGTATTATCATCATAAAACTTATCTTCGATTAAGTTTACAAAATTAGCAACAGTATTAAAGGCTTTTTCTGGATATAGTTCAATTGTTATTGTTCCATATTTTTCAAATTCCATTGTTACAATAGGGTTTTCTTTTGGCATAGTTATTTTATCAACACCACTTGTACTAGTACAAGCCGATAATAATAATAAATTTATAATAAATAGCAATAAAATAATTTTTTTGTTCATCTAATACCTTCCTTTAAATAATTATATTGCATTTTTGTTCTTTAATCAATGAAATATAATTGAATTTTTAGATAAAATTAACTATAATATAATATAGTAGGTGATATGATGAATAAAAAGGGTCAGGCTTTAGTCGAATTTATTATCGTTGTACCCGTTTTTATAATGCTATTAATTGCTACTTTAGATTACGTAAGAATAATGCAAAATAAAAGCAATTTAGAACTTACATTAGAAAATTTAATTTCCGATGAAAGCTATGCTCTTTCTAGTGAATATGAATTTGTAATTGAAAGCAAAGAAAATTATAAAATATATATTTTATCTAACAAAGTGGATATTTATTCACCATTTTTAACACCTGTTTTAGGACAAGAACATAAAGTCCTTATTAAAAGGATAATATATGAATAATAAAGGTCAAACACTTGCTTTATTTATTATAATTCTTCCTTTATTATTACTTGCATGTGCTGTTATTATTGATACATCATTAATAACATATAATAAAGTTAAATTAAATTCCATTACAAGAACGATTATTAAAACTTCTATTGAAAGAAATGATAAAGATGATATAATAAAACTATATAATGATAATAATATTGAATATGAAAAAATAGAGATATCTTTTGAGGAAGGGTTACATATTAAAATAGAAATTAAAATAGATAGTTTACTTGGTAAAGTTATAGGTAAGAATTATTACATTATTAGAACTTCTTTGATAGGTACAAAAGAAGATAATGTAATAAAGATTAAAAAGGGATAAAATATGGGAAAAAGCAAAGGAAAAAGTTTATGTGTATTTTCAACTAAAGGAGGCGTTGGTAAAACGACAGTTCTTTTAAATGTTGCTGGTGTTTTTGCTGGTATGAATAAAAAAGTTTTAATTATTGATTTTGATTTAACAAGTGGTGCTGTAGGAACATCTTTAAATAGGTCTTTTAAAAAATCAATATATAATTTTGTTGATGATTATACTAATAATAGATTTAAGGCAATAGATAATTATGCAACAAAATATAATGAATATATTTCTTTTTTAGCCGCACCTTCAGATCCAAGACAAGGAGTTAAGGTATCGTCAAAACATATTGAGCATATAATTACTAATGCTCTTTATGAATATGATTATATTTTAGTGGATCTTAATCACAATTTAAATGAATTTAATATAACTGTTCTTGATATTGTTGATCAAATATTATTAGTTTGTTGTAATGACTTAGTTAATATTAAAAATATGTATAATTTGTTAAAGATATTCGAAGAAAATAATTTAACTAAGTATAAAGTATTACTTAATAATTCAGTATATCCTCATAAGAGTTATTTCAGTTTGTTTGATTTAAGAAATATTATGAAATGTAACATTGATTACACATTAGGAACAAACTTTTATATAAAAAATTACGATAATTATTTAATAGATGGTAAGATTTTAACTTTAGAATCAAATTTTGCTAAAAGTTATCCCAGAGCATCTCTTGCATTTACTAATATTTGTGTGGATTTAATGGGGGTAAAAGATGAAAAGTAATTTAAGAGAAGCATTTAAATATGATCAAATAAAAAGTAATACTAGCTTAGTAAATGATTATGAAGTTTTTGAAGATAAAGATTTACTTGATAGTCTTCGAATGAAGATAGTTGAAAATATTATTGATAATAATGTTACAGATGATAGTGTGGAAGATTTTATAAATTTTCAGATTGATAAAGCTATTGCTGAATATAATTTAAGTAGTCTTGAAAAAAATCATTTATTTAATTTGATTGATAATGAAATAAAAGGGTATGGTCCCTTAACTGAACTTTTAAAAGACGAAAATATAACAGAAATAATGGTTAATTCACCTCATGAAATATACATAGAACTTGAAGGAAATCTTATTAAAGATGATAGTATATCATTTATTAATGATGAGCATATTATCAGAACTATTCAAAGATTAGTTGAGCCAATGGGAAGAACAATTGATTCTTCAAGTCCTATGGTGGATTCAAGATTAAAAGATGGTTCTAGAATAAATGCCGTAATTCCACCGTTATCTACTAAAGGTCCTGTTATGACAATAAGAAAATTTAAAAAATCAATGAATAATATTGAAGAATTATTAAGAGTTGGTTCTTTAACAACAGAGATGGCAGTATTTTTGGAAGCTGCAGTTAAATCTAAATTAAATATAATTGTTTGTGGTGGAACAGGATCAGGTAAAACAACATTATTAAATGTTTTAAGTGCCTTTATAAATGAAGATGAAAGAATAATTACTATTGAAGATGCTGCAGAAATTCGTTTAACGCAACCTCATGTAATAAGTCTTGAAACAAGGACAACTAATTATGAAAAAAGTGGTGAAATTACAATTAGAGATTTAGTAAGAAACTCTCTTCGTATGAGACCTGATCGTATAATAGTAGGAGAAGTTAGGAATAAAGAAGCTTTTGATATGCTTCAAGCGATGAATACAGGGCATGAAGGAAGTATTACCACTCTTCATGCTAATGGTTGTAAAGATGCCTTACATAGACTTGAAACAATGGTTTTAATGGGAGCAATGGAACTTCCTGTTAAAGCTATTAGAGAATATATTAATAGTGCTATTAATATCGTTATTAATATGAATAGATATTCTGATGGTAAAAGAAAGATAAGTGCTATTTGTGAAGTTGATGGTTTTGAAAATGAAGAAATAAGATTAAATGATATCTTTACTTTTGAACAAATAGGTGTTACAAAAAGCAAAGAAATAGATGGGGTATATAAAAAGCACAAGATAAAGCCAAAATGTTTAGAAAAAATGAGCTCCTATGGTTATGATGAAATAAAAAATATGTTTAAATAGAAAGGATAAAAATGACTAGTTCTATTAATAATCAATTATTATTTGCTTTAATGTTAGGTGTTATAGTGGTAATACTAGTTTTTATAATTTATCGCTTTTATTTAAGTGTATCAATCGAAAAAAGATTTAGGCCATTTTTAATTGATGGTGATGAAATTGTGGGCCTTTCATATACCGATGTATTTATTAGTAATATAAATAAAATTATTAAAAAAATATCGTCATTTTTAGGTAAATCACGATTCCTTACTAAATATGCTAATCATTTTATTAAATATTTAGCTTTTGATGAATCACATACAATAGAACCTATGGATTATATATCTTTAAAATTTATTGTTATGTTATTTATTGACTTTTTATATTTTATTTCAATTATATTTCGTATTATTAGTTTTAACTTTTATAATTTTATAATTATTTCAATTGTTGGATTCTTTTTAATAGACTTTTTTGTTCTTTTCATTTATACCAGAAGACAAAATTTAACTTCGGAACAATTACTTGAAGCCGTAGTAATTATGAATAGTGCTTTTAAAAGTGGTAAAAATATTTTAGGTGCTATTGAAATAGTTAAAACTGAATTACCAAATCCCATTAAATCAGAGTTTAATATTATTTATCAAGATTTAAAATATGGTATTTCTGTAGAAGCAGCGTTTGAAAGATTTTATAAAAGAATTAATCTGGAAGAAGCAAAACTGATTACCTCATCTTTAGCATTACTAAATAAAACCGGAGGTAATATAGTATCGGTATTTAATATGATAGAAAACAATTTTTATGACCGCTTAAAAATTAAAAACGAACTTAATGCTCTTTTGGCAACAAGCAAACTTTTATATTATGTTTTATTAATTGTTCCTTTTGTATTAGTTTTTCTAATTGTTATGTTAAATCCAGAATTTTTTAAACCTCTTATATATACTAAAGCAGGTTATGTAATAGATGCAATACTAGTAGTTCAGTACTTCTTATACATATTTATTATCAAAAGAGTTATGAAGGTGGATGAAGTATGAAAAAAAGCATCTTAATAAATAAAGTTTATCGCAAATCAACAATAGAAAATACTAAGAGAAAAATTATTGCTTTAGGATCAGATAATAAAATAAATATTAATACTTTTTTAAATGTAAAAACAGTTCTTTTAGTGTTAACCTTTTTTACATTACTATTATTTTCTCACCAAGGATATCTAATGGCTCCGGTATTTAGTTTTATTGTTTATTATTTATACGATTATATAATTTTAGATTTAAAAATTAAAAAACGAAGCAAATTGCTTGAGAAAGAAGCTGTATTTTATTTTAAAGTATTAGCTTTAACAATTGAACATGAAAAAAATTTAAAAACATGTTTTGAGATTACTTCTAAAGCGATTGATAGTAATATTTCTAGAGAAATACAAATATCTTTAGAGGAATTGAAATACGGTAAAAGCTTAATTGAAGCATTAAATGATACTAAAAAAAGAATTCCATCAAAAGAAGTTAATAATGTTTTATTTAATATAATAGAGTCAAATAAATATGGGAATAGTATTGTAGATTTATTAAATAATCAAATAGAATATCTTACTGATAAAAGAATTCTTTCTATTAAAGCCCAAATAAATAGACTTCCAACTAAAATATCAATAATATCTGTAATCTTTTTTATACCCCTTATTTTATTATTAATATTAGGTCCAGTATTAATTAGGTATTTTATTAATTTTTAAAATGATTAAGTTTAAATTAAAACCATTTACTAGAAAACATATATATATAATACTTGGTATTGTTTTTTTTACATTCTTATTTTTATTTATTAATGATATTAAGATTAATATTAACGCAAATCGATTAATTAAAGAAAATAAAGTGGCAAATGAATTATTGAAAAAATTAAAACTTAAAGAGCAGCAGTATAATGAATGTCTTAATCTTCCTTTTAATGATGAAGAAAAACCTGAAGAACTTTTAAATAAAGAAGCAGAAATTAAAAATTATCTAAATAAATATAAAACAAGCATTTATTTATTTAATCCTCAAAATAATTATTCATTTAAATATAATGAGGATAAAATATATTATGCTGCTAGTCTTAGAAAGATGCCACTTGCTTTATACTATTATTTAAAAGCAGATGAAGGAATAATTAATTTAGATGAAGGAATTAAATATACAAGTGATTATCTATATGAGAATTCAAAAGGAACAAAAAAGCACCAACTTAATAGTTATATACCAATAAGATCTTTGCTTAAATATTCTATTAGATATAGCGATAATTCTGCTTATATAATGCTTTTAAATCATATAGGGATAAACAATTTTATTTCATATTTAAATTCTCTTGGCGTTAAGTATTTAAATATTAGTAATAATGATTTTTTTGGTTCAACTAATGTTAATGATTCAATGATATATATCAAAAGTTTAGATGAATATTTTCAAACAAATACTCATAATGCTATGGAGTTGCAAGAACATTTTATAAATAGCATCCTTAATTACCTTGCATATGATGATATTAAAGCAGCATCTAAGTATGGTTATGCAGATAGTTATTTTCATCTTAATGGCATTGTATATACAAAAAACCCTTATTATATAAGCATTTTAACTACTGAAGGGAAAAATGAAACGGTATTTAAGAATATTAATAAGATAATGAATGAATTAAATGAAAACTATCTTTTAATTAAAGAAGAAACTTGTAAAAATAAGGTTTTTAAGAAGTAACATCAAGTATTAAGATATGTTTTATTTTAATATGTTATGTGTTATAATTGTAAATAGAAAAATAGGGATGTGAGCTTATGGATAATGAAGAAGATAAGAACGTTATTGTAGAATTAAATAATGATATTGAAGACACTTTATTTGATGAAGATATAGCAAAAATTAAAGAAAGTACAAATGAACTTGTTATTGGTAATGATACAAATAAAAAAGGAAAGAAAAATAAGAAAAATAAAGAGAAAGTAAAAAAAGATTGTTTTTATAAAAAACTTTCTAAAAAAGGAAAAATTATTTTTTGGATTAGTATTTCTTTAATAACTTTA
>JGI24712J26585_10000493_pt1 | contig 33875 bp, 28 predicted proteins | sample BioPla3DNA2_FD_26585 | JGI IMG/M metagenome (IMG submission 26585)
ANGTTNNNATTAACTGAAGATGGTATGCAAGCTTACGATTATGATTCATTTGATGAATTTGTTAATGCTAAAGTTTTTTGCGGTAAGAGTTTGAAAGAGATTTGGCATTTAGTGTCATTGGTTTCTATTGACGCTTCCGATGTCCAAGAAAGCTTACAATTTTATTTAAGTTCGAAAACACTCGTGCATTAATTTTTATATACATCTCAGGATTTTATGGCATGAGCAAAGCAAATTTACCTAACTAGGAATCTAGTCTTATATAAGAGTATTAAAGAATCCAATAAGAAAACCAATTACGCCCCCAAGCTTTACAATCATACCCAGTTCATTCTCCATAACTGAAAGTGTTAACTTTTCGATAGACTCATTACTCATGTTAGAAATTTTTTCCTCGACGATTTCGCTAATTCTAAAACGTTTTACGAAGCTTTCAACATTACTATTTACAAAGCTTGTATATAAATCACCAAGTTTACTCTGTATTTTTAGCATAACAGCTTCCTTATTGTTAAATAGGCTGTTGATTTGTCTGTTTTCAAGCTCTGATACTTCGCTAGAAAGAAAGCTTTCGATTTTATCTATTCCTTCGGATCTAATGTATTCATTTATTTGCTCACCAATAGGGTCAGCAATAGACTTTATGGTCTTTTCATTAACTAAAAAAGAGAGCATAGGATTACTTAGTTTTTTCTTGACAACTTCCACACCCCTGTCAGTTATAATTTTCCCCACATCCATATTCAATAATCCTTGTACAATTCTATCGGCAAGTATGTGGGCTAAATTATCTCTCTTTTCTAAATAGGATTCCTCACCTAAAATTTCTGAAAGCATAGATTTAGCAGTGGTATCTTCTGAAACTTTTTCATTTATAAGGTTCATAACTCCATCTACAAAAGTATTTTTCATTTCTTCAGAAGCAAAAATTGATTTAACCTCATTTTCACCAAATAGTGAGTTTCCTACAGTTCTACCCACCGCTTTTGCAAGGTCAGTTTTTCTTTTTGGAACCATTCCCGGTGTGAAGGGTAATGTATATTTGCCTATTTTTATGGCGTTTCTAGGTCGAAAAAGCATTACAACTGCTATATAATTTGTAAAAAGCCCTATAATAGCACCAATAATTGGTCCTGATAAAACTTTTATTATTTGCATTCTAAGATTCCTTTCTTAATTTTTTACTATATTATCACAATCATATTGTTTGTCAATAAATTTAGACGTTATACTTACATATAGGTACAAAAAATATTTTCAAGAATATTGACTATTATAATTGAAATGTATACAATTATACAGTAATACAATAATACATAGATGTTATGTTGTAAAATACTTCTCTATTGTATAGTTAAATTAATTGTTAAGAGTAAATAGAATTGTTGGCTTTGCGAAGGAGGAGAGCAAACATGGCTAAATTTGAGTACATGAATAACGACAGTAATTCCTCGTTACGAGGAAGGGTTTTTAGTCATTTAGAAAACAACATATTAAACGGAAAGTATAAAACTGGTGAGAGTTTGATTGAAACTAAGCTTTCAGAGGAGCTTGGAGTTAGTCGCACACCAATTCGTGAAGCTATAAGGCAGCTAGAGCTGGAAGGTCTTGTACAGACTATTCCAAATAAGGGAGCTATTGTCACAGGTTTATCCGCTAAGGACATAGACGATATTTATACAATAAGACTGTCTATTGAAGGATTAGCAGCCCGATGGGCAGCAGAAAACATTACAGAAGTAGAGCTTGATAATATGAAGCATTTCCTTGAGTTGGAAGAATTCTATACTGCGAAAAATGATATAGAGCATATATTAAAACTAGACACAAAGTTTCATGAAACGATATTTAGAGCTAGCAAAAGCAGACCGCTTATGAACATGCTCAGGAACTTCCATCATTACATACAAAAAGCACGAATATTTTCGTTAGGTATGGAAGGCAGAGCAGAGGAAGCTTTGTCGGAGCACGAAGCTATTTATCAAGCAATATCGCAAAAAGATGCTAAAAAGGCTGAAGAGCTAACTATAGAACATGTTAAAAAAGCAAGCTTGAATTTATTGAAAGGGGAAGTGGTAAACGATGGAGTATGAAAATATTTTCACCCATTATTCGGAAATTGTAAAAAAGAACAATAACATTGAAAGTGAAATGTTTGAGAAATTTAGTGTTAAGCGTGGTCTCAGAAATGCTGATGGAACAGGCGTTTTGGTAGGACTTACTGAGGTTGGAGATGTTCATGCGTATATAATGGACGAAGGAGAAAAAATTCCTGTACAAGGAAGACTGAGATATAGGGGTATTGATATTTTTGATATCGTAAAAGGTTTTCTAGAAGAGAAGCGACTTGGTTTTGAAGAAACATGCTATCTTCTTCTTTTTGGAGAACTTCCTAATAAACAGCAGTTAGATGAGTTTTTCCAACTGTTGGGTTCAAAAAGGGAATTGCCCGGATCCTTTACTGAGGATATGATTTTGAAGGCACCAAGCAAGGATATTATGAATAAGCTTGCTAGAGCTGTGTTGGCTTCATATTCTTATGACGAAAATCCGGATGATACAAGTGTAGAAAATACATTAAGACAGTGCATTGAGCTTATTGCAAGACTACCAACGATGGCGGCTTATGGATATGAGGCAAAGAGTCACTATCATGATGGTAAGAGTCTTTACTTGCATAACCCTAAAGCTGAATTAAGTACTGCTGAAAATATTTTGCATATGATACGTCCCGATAGTTCATTTACAAGAACAGAAGTGGAAATATTAGACCTTCTCCTTGTACTCCATGCTGAACATGGCGGTGGTAACAATTCCACTTTTGCAACCCGTGTAGTATCATCTAGTGGTACAGATACATATTCTGCTATTGCAGCGGCAATTGGTTCCTTAAAAGGACCGAAGCATGGCGGTGCAAATATCAAGGTAATGCAAATGATGGATGATATCAAGGCGAACGTTAAAAACTGGGCAGATGAGGGTGAAGTGGCCGACTATCTTATAAAGATACTAAATAAAGAAGCAAATGACGGATCAGGCCTTATATATGGTATGGGGCATGCTGTTTATACTCTTTCCGATCCCCGTGGTATTTTACTTAAGAGAAAAGCACAGGAATTAGCTAAAGAAACGGGAAATGAAGAGGAATATAATTTGTTTACAACTATTGAGAGACTATCCCCGGATGTATTCGCAAGAGTAAAGAGATCCGATAAAGTTGTAAGTGCTAATGTGGATTTCTATTCTGGCTTTGTATATAAATCTTTGGGAATACCTATGGAGCTCTATACTCCGCTCTTTGCAATCTCTAGAATTGCAGGATGGAGTGCACATCTTCTTGAAGAAATTATTAATGGAGGAAGAATTATAAGACCTGCATATAAAAATGTATTAGGTAAGCTTTCATACATACCTATGAAGGATAGGTAAATGTTCTAAAGATAATTAAAAATAAGAGTTAAGTTGTGTGTTTTTTTATGAATTAAGGAATATTTATTGCAATGACTTTGAAAGTTTTATATTATTATTGCAAACGAATATTTATTTAAGTATAAGCTGTACAATTTTTGAATAATCTTTAAACAGCCGGCTTATATGAGATTAACCTAATTGGAGGTCATGAAATGAAAGGAACCATTACAGAAAAAATACTTAAACAACATATGATTGATGGGGATGCAACAATTGGAAATGAGATTGCCATCAAAATTGATAACACTTTAACACAGGATGCTACAGGTACTATGGCCTATTTGCAGTTTGAAGCTATAGGAATGGATAGAGTTAAGACAGAACTAAGTGTGAGTTTTGTTGATCATAATACCTTGCAGACAGACTTTAAAAATGCCGATGATCATCGCTATCTTCAATCGGTTGCAAAACGTTATGGACTATACTTTTCTAAGCCTGGAAATGGTATTTGTCATCAATTGTTTTTAGAACGTTTTGCGTGCCCAGGGAAAACCTTAATTGGTTCTGACAGTCACACTCCTACTGCCGGAGGTATCGGATGTTTTGCAATGGGAGCAGGAGGATTGGATGTTGCTGCTGCTATGGCAGGGGCACCCTTTAGAATCAAATTTCCAAAAGTAGTTGGTGTAAAGCTTGAGGGCAAACTAAGTGATTGGGTATCAGCTAAGGACGTTATTCTAGAAGTCTTGAGAAGGATTGATGTTAAAGGCGGAGTGGGCAAAGTATTGGAATACTTCGGTCCAGGTGTTAAAACTCTTTCAGTTCCAGACCGTGCTACAATTACAAACATGGGTACTGAAACCGGTTGTACAACTAGTATTTTCCCAAGTGATGAAATAACCAAGGCATTTCTTGAGGCTCAGGGACGTGGAGATCAATGGATTGAGCTTGTTCCTTCAAGTGATGTTGAATATGATGAAATAATAGAGATTGACTTAAGTAGCTTAGAACCAATGATAGCTCTTCCCCACAGCCCAGGAAATGTTAAAACCGTTAGGGAAGTAGCTGGAATAAAAGTTGATCAGGTAGGTGTAGGTTCTTGTACAAACTCATCTTTGAGAGACTTAAAAATGGTTGCTAATGCACTAAAAGGAAAGACAATATCAGAGAGTGTAAGCATGACAATAAGTCCCGGCTCACGTCAAGTTGTTGAACATATGGTGGACAGCGGTGAGTTAAACTATCTTGTACAGGCAGGAGCTCGTATATTGGAAAACTCCTGTGGACCATGTATAGGTATGGGGTCTGCACCTTGTTCGGCAGGTGTTTCAGTACGTACATTCAATAGAAATTTTGAAGGCAGAAGTGGTACTAAGGATGCAGATGTATATCTTGCAAGTCCTGAGGTTGCAGTAGCTGCAGCCATTACAGGAAAGATAACAGATCCTAGAGATTTAGGAGAATGTCCAAAGATACAGATGCCGGATAAATTCTTTATAAATGACAATATGACCTTAAAACCTTTGCCTCAAGAGGAAGCTCAGAAGGTTGAGATTGTGAGAGGTCCGAATATTAAGCCACTTCCGTCCTTTGAAAAACTACCCGATGTTTTAGAAGGAACAGCATTACTTAAAGTGGGAGACAATATAACCACTGACCATATAATGCCTGCAGGTGCTAAAATATTACCTTTGAGAAGTAATATTCCTGAAATATCCAAGTATGTATTTGAAGCGGTGGATGAGAATTTCTCAAAGAGAGCTTTAGAAAGTAGCGGAGGATTTATTATAGGAGGCGAAAACTACGGTCAGGGTTCAAGCCGTGAGCATGCAGCATTAGCTCCAAAATATCTTGGTGTAAAAGCGGTTATTGTAAAATCCTTTGCAAGAATACATCTTGCTAACCTTGTTAACTTTGGAATTGTTCCTCTAACCTTCAAGAATCCTGCAGATTATGAAAGAATAGAGTTAGGAGACAAGATTGAACTTGTTATAGGAGATTTTACGGGTGAAGTTAAACTTAAAAATCTGACTAAAGGATTTGAGATTGAGCTAAGCCACACTTTATCTGCGTTAGATGCAGAGATACTCAAAGTAGGCGGTAAACTTCCCTGGATTAAGGAAAGCGTTAAAAAATAAAAAAATAAACTATAATTAATGAAGGGGTTGGCTTGTGCCAGCCCCTTTAAGTTACAGCTCTTTAAAAATGCAAACATTGATGTTTCAGACAAATTGGCATTATTGTAGTATAATATATATAAGAAATCAGTAATAAGGTTAAGGCGTTTTTTTAAATATAACAGGATAGATTGTTGTTTTATAATAAGCACTCTATTTGGATGCTACTATAAATATTTGTCAGGGATATATAAATGCCTTAGTTTATAGAGGGTGATAGTGATGGGAAATATGTTTTTATTTAATTTTTTAAAGTCGTTTGTTATCATAGGAACTTTCGGTTTAATCTTTGGATTGTCTTGTCTTGTTGCATTATATTATATTGACTCAAGAAATATAAGGGATAATTACAATAATTTTGGAACATCTTTAGGTAATGCACTTTTTATTATCCAAAATATTTTTGAACCTCAGACAAAGTTCCGTACAGAGCAAATAATATGGGTAAAAAGAAGGCGAACTCCGGCAGAAAAAAGGGTGTTAGGATTGTCGGAGTTGCACTATGATAAAATAAGTATTAGAGGGATTAAAAGTATGAAGAATAAGAGATACTATTTAAAATCATGACTTTAATATTTCATGAATCTGCAGCATTTTTTCAATTAAACTCCTTCTGTCTTTATCTAAAACAGGCTTTACTAGCTCAAGTGTTCTTGCAAATTCATTGCTGTCAGCAGATCTACTAGTTTGCATGTTTTTTATGTGGTGCTTAAGGTTTTTATATGTATTATGATAAACCGTGCTTTTTTTTAGGTTATTACTTAAAGTGTTTCTATGAGGTTCAGGATAATACTCTGCAATAACAGAGAGCATTTGAAGAAGTAGTTCTACATTATTTGTTTCCTGTCCATTTTCACAATCTTCTCTATTTAATGAATTTGTGGCAGTTTTAATTTTATATGCAGCATTTATTCCATTGGTAATTTGTTCGAGTTTTTGGTATCTATCCATAGTTACTCCTTAAATACATTTCTATGATTTTATATTATGTAAAATATAAAGATTTCGTTACAAGAAAAGAGTAAGGTTATTTAATGAAGCCACTTAAGATAAGAGTATAGAAGATAATGTATATAGAAAGTTTTGTCGTAAAATCATTGAAATATAGAAAACAAACGCCTATAATAAAGAGTAACACTAATAAAGAGGAAGAGATTACGAATGGGTTATAAGAGTTTTGATGAGATCAATGAGAAGATAAGAAGTGGTAAGGCAGTGGTTGCTACTGCTGATGAAATAATAGATATTGTGGCTGAAAAAGGTGTAAAGCAAGCAGCTAAAGAAATAGATGTAGTTACTACTGCTACTTTCGGTCCTATGTGCTCTAGCGGAGTATTTATTAATTTCGGACATTCCGACCCACCTATAAGGATGGCAAAGGTGTGGTTAAATGACGTACCTGCCTATGCAGGGATAGCTGCAGTTGATGCTTATATCGGTGCTACGGAGGTTTCGGATAAGGCAGAGAGTATGTACGGTGGTGCACATGTAATTGAAGATCTCATAGCCGGTAAGGATATAAAGCTTTATGCTGAGAGTTATGGTACACATTGTTATCCTAGAGAAGAAATATCAACTTATATAAATAAATCAAATATAAATCAGGCGTATATGTTTAATCCTAGGAACGCCTATCAAAACTATTCTGCTGCAACAAATACATCGAATAAGACACTATACACTTATTTAGGAACACTTCTGCCAAACTGTGGTAATGTAACCTACAGTACATCAGGGCAGCTAAGTCCACTGATTAATGATCCGTACTATAGGACTATAGGAATTGGGACAAGAGTGTTTTTAGCTGGAGCACAGGGGTATGTTGCATGGGAGGGAACTCAGCACAATCCTGAGCAGAAAAGAAGTGAAAATGGAGTGCCTATGGGAGGAGCAGGAACTTTAGCACTTATAGGTGACATTAAACAGATGGATACAAGATTTGTACGGGCTGCAATATTCGAGAAGTATGGAATTTCGCTGTTTGTAGGAGTGGGTATTCCAATACCTATTCTAGATGAAGAAATGTTACTTCAGACTACAGTAAAGGATAAAGACATATTTACCAATATTTATGACTATAGCGTTCCATTGAGGTCAAGACCTGCTATAAGGTCTGTTTCCTATGAGGAGTTAAGGAGTGGAGTTGTCGAATTGAATGGTAAGAAGGTAACGACAGCCCCTATGTCAAGTCTTAAAAAGGCTAGGGAGATTGCACAACTGTTGAAACAACAGATTGAGAGGGGAGAATTTTTGGTTTCACAGCCGGTTGCATCTTTGCCTATGGATAATAAACCGAATAGTCTTGATATAAGGGGGGCTGAAAATGAAAAAGATTAAAGTATCATTATATTATCCCGCCACAGAGGTTACAAAGCCCATAACTTATCATCTTATAAAAGATTTTGACCTTCAAATAAATATACTTAATGCGGACATCAGTTTGAACAAAGTGGGTAAACTAGTTATTGATATAATTGGAACGGAGTGGAACATTGAGGCTGGACTAAAATATATACAGGATCAAGGAATAAAATACAAGCTTTTCACAAGAAGTTTAATATGGCAGGAAAATGCTTGTGTTCATTGTGGAGCTTGTACGGCAGTTTGTCCTTCGGGAGCACTTGCAATGGATAAACAGAACTGGAGTCTTACTTTTGACAAGGAAAAGTGTATGGTTTGTGAACTTTGTGTAAAGGCATGTCCTCTTAAGGTCATGTGTGTGACGATATAGTCTTTTTGGAGAATGTTATGTATGAAGAAAGAGTTTACAGAGAGATATTTAAAGGCATCAATTTAAAGTTTTTTGGGGTATGTCTTGAACAAACCGACTTAATGATAGGTGCAACAAAAGAGCTTTATAGTGAGGCTCTTTTGTTGGTTAAGAAATACAGATCAAGCCTTCAGACATATATAAAACAACACCCGGAGTTTTTAACAAGCCTTGAACCAGTAGAAGCTGCAGATAATGCACCTTGCATTGTTAAGAGGATGTGTGATGCGGCCTTTTTGGCAGGGGTGGGTCCTATGGCAGCTGTAGCAGGAGCAGTTAGTGAGCTAGTAGGTATGGGACTGTTAAATTTTTCCGAGGAAGTTATTGTTGAAAATGGTGGGGATATTTTTATAAAAACAAACTCAAAAAGGAAGGTTGGCATATATGCTGGCAATTCCCCCCTGAACGAGAAAATTGCTCTTGAGATTTTTCCTGATAAGACACCTTTAGGAATATGCACCTCGTCTGGAACAGTCGGACATTCGTTGAGCTTCGGAAAGGCAGATGCTGTTGTCGTATTAGCAAAGGATACTTTCCTTTCTGATGCAGTTGCTACTGCTACTGGAAATAGAGTTAAAACAGCACAGGATATTGGAGATGCGATAGAATTTGCAGCCGGTATTAAGGGTGTTGAGGGTATTTTGATAATTGTGGGTGACAAGATAGGAGCATGGGGTTCTATAAGTCTTACGAACTTTTAAAAAGAATATTGGGTACAATTAAAATATAAGTTTTAACTCTGGATAACGAAAAATTTGAATTGATGATATTCTAAGTATGTCAATAATAAGTTGTTTTTTCGTTGTCCCTTAGTAAAGTTAATGAAGGATGTTTTTAAAGGGAGGGGTGTAACATCATGCTATACAGATATTTTATCGGAACAGGTGAGACGGATATTGTCAGTGTTGAACAAGTATATGAACTTTACAGAAAAGGCATGATTAACAAAACAAGTAAGCTATATGACGTTGATAAAAATGTATATGTTGAAGCTTATGAAGTACCCGAATTTATTGATGTGTTCCTTGAGGTATACACAAATGAAAGCAAATCTTCTAAATTACTAAAATATATAGTTTCAACGGTGTTTTTCTTACTGTTTTTATTGATAAGTATGATAAATGCTTTTTTGAATTTAGGTATTGAAGAAATGGAGAAAAGTACGACCTATTTTTTGATGTACATGATTGGCACGTTTTTAGGCATTGTTTTGATGATTGCATTAGTGATTCTTATTTTTACAAAGATATTTAAAAAACATAGTGCAATACTAATTATCAGTTCAAGCATTATAATGTTTGCTATTTCAACCTTCCTTTTGGTGAATACGATTGGAACAGTAAAGGCTGCAAAAGCAAAAGAAATACAAAAAGAAAAAGTAACCTTAGCGAAGATTATTACACTATATGAAGCGAGTTTAGCTGACGATATTAGGGAAGAGGATGTAGATGTAGAAGAATATGGTGAATTTGCACCATTAGTATCTGAAACACAAAAATATGTTATGTCTCTTAATCGAATGAATGTGGGAGTTAACTACCTGTTTAAGAATATTCACATAAACCAAATCATATCATCTGAAGTACTATCTAGTTCCGAACGTATAAAACAAAATAGGGAAAGTATTAAGGTTGTATTAGACGGATTAATGGAATCAAAGGCAGAAGCTGCTGAAGCACACGATATTTATACAGATAAAATAGATAATTTAGCTATACCGAGTAGTGTAAAAGAAGAGTTTGTTTCTGCTGCTAAGAAAAACAGTGAAGTGGAAAAAGATGAAAAAGAGAATTTGTACGACTTTAATATAAAGCTGTTTCAAAGGGTTGACGAAATGCTGAAATATTATGAAGATAGGGTGGGCAGATATACTGTCACTGGGAACCTTGTCTTATTTAATGACAAATCCGATGAAGATAACTATGCAAAGCTCTTAGGAGAGTATAGAGATATATTAGAGCAATATAATAAAGCTTATGAAGCGAGTTCTGAAAATGACGAAAGGAATTTGCAAATATTAAAGAGTTTGCTTGAGAATAATTACTAATATTATATAAGAATACAAAAGGGGAAAATTTCCTGACTCCTACAAGGTCTGCTATTCCTTTCTTGTTTTTTCTTGTTGCGTGTGCTTTTTATTCTTGGTGTAGTTTCTTTGCTTTCAATAGGGAGTAGGCTTATATGACTGTCGAAAGAAACTTTGTAAAAAAATTAACGAAAAAATCGAATTTTTATCTCGACATATAAAGAATTATGGTATAATGTTGACTGAAACTTTTTTATGGTTTTTGGGTTAAAACTCAGTTAGTGCTTTTCTAACAGTACTGATCAATATTAATATTTTGTTAAATTGCACTACCTATATCCTTAGGCTCAGGTAGATTAAGAGTATTCTACTTAGAGTAACTAAGGAATATTTAAGTAAACTATATTTGTGAAGGGGGATTAAAATTCATGAATTATTCACATGAAGTAGAAAGAATGATTTGTGTAAAAAAAGGACCAAATCATGGACCAGCTCCAATTCCTGAAGAGGGAAAATGGGTCAAAGCGAAGCAGATAACTGATATATCAGGGTTATCACACGGTATTGGATGGTGTGCTCCACAGCAGGGTTGCTGTAAGCTAACCTTGAATGTTAAGGATGGTATTATTGAAGAAGCACTTGTTGAAACATTAGGATGTTCTGGTATGACCCATTCAGCGGCTATGGCAGCTGAAATTCTCGGAGGTAAGACAATTCTTGAGGCGTTGAATACTGACCTTGTTTGTGACGCAATCAACGTGGCAATGAGAGAAATATTCAAACAGCTCGTATACGGAAGAACTCAAACAGCATTTTCCGAGGGTGGACTTCCAATAGGTGCAGGTCTTGAGGATCTTGGTAAAGGACTTCGTTCCCAAGTTGGAACAATGTATGGAACAAAGGCTAAAGGTGCTAGATACCTTGAAATGGCTGAAGGTTATGTCATTGGTATTGGACTAGATGAACAAGATGAAGTGATTGGATATAAATTTGTTCATATTGGGAAGATGATGGAAGCCATTAGAAAAGGTGTTGATCCTAAAGAGGCTTATGAAAAAAATATCGGAACTTACGGAAGATTTTCCGAAGCAGTTAAAGTAATTGATCCAAGACAAGAATAATAATTGTGAAGAGAGGTGAGTATACGTGATTAGATTTGAAGGTTATGAAAGAAGAATAGATGTGATTAACAAATGTCTTGCTGAGTATGGTTTCAAGAGCTTAGAAGAAGCTAAGGAATTGTGCTTATCAAAAGGTATAGATGTTGATAAAATAGTTAGAGATGTTCAGCCTATAGCGTTTGAAAATGCTGTATGGGCATATACTTTAGGTTGTGCGGTAGCCATAAAGAAAGGTATTAAAAATGCTGCTGATGCTGCAGAGGCAATAGGAATTGGTTTACAGGCTTTCTGTATTCCTGGTTCTGTTGCAGATAGCAGAAAAGTTGGTATAGGGCATGGTAACCTTGGTGCAATGCTTTTAAGAGAAGAGACAAAATGTTTCTGTTTCCTTGCAGGTCATGAATCCTTTGCAGCGGCTGAAGGTGCAATTGGTATAGCAAAGACTGCAAATAAGGTAAGAAAAGAACCATTAAAAGTTATCTTAAATGGTCTTGGTAAGGATGCAGCTTATATAATTTCTAGAATAAATGGTTTTACATATGTTAAGACCGAGTACGATTACTACTCAGGAGAATTGAAAGTTATCGAAGAGAAAGCTTTCTCAAATGGTGACAGATCAAAAGTTAAGGTTTATGGTGCTGACGATGTAAATGAAGGCGTTGCTATAATGGCTATGGAACGTGTTGACGTTTCCATCACAGGAAATTCAACCAACCCAACAAGATTCCAGCACTTAGTTGCAGGTACATATAAGAAATGGGCCGGTGAAAACGGTAAGAAATACTTCTCAGTTGCATCAGGTGGTGGAACTGGTAGAACGCTTCATCCGGATAACATGGCTGCAGGACCTGCATCTTACGGTTTAACAGACTCAATGGGAAGAATGCACGGAGATGCTCAGTTTGCAGGATCATCTTCTGTACCTGCTCACGTTGAAATGATGGGCTTAATAGGTATGGGTAACAATCCTATGGTTGGTGCAACTGTTGCAGTTGCAGTTGCTATTGAAGAAGCTTCAAAGGCTTAAATTTAAACGGGTATATTAATATAGATAGAGGGGGCGATTTATAAGCACCCTCTATTTTTATTGAGCATCTTTCGAACGAAGTGAAAGAGTCAAAAACGAAGGGACTCGAAGTCCCGTAGTTTTTATTGGGAGGTGACTAATTTGTATATTAACAATGGAAAACCGAATTTGCTCTTTGAAAGATGGCGTGTAATCCTATGCACAATATTGATATTGATATGTATTTTGCAAAATGGCTATCTGTTCGGCACAGTGTTTTGACAGCTAATTGTGTCGAGTAATTACATTTTGTTGGCTGTCGTAAAGTTTGAAATCTTGGCATATTTAATTCCACAAGAATTACAAAAACGGGATTTACAAGTGTAAAAAATCTTTTTAACAGTGCTGCTTTGTTCTAAAGATATAAAAGATAATAGCGAAGGGTCACGATAAACCAGAGTTTGGTATGCTTATCAAAAGAAAGACATAAACTAAGGAGTTCGATTTCCCATCGCTTATATTGTGCCTCTTTAAAGTTTAAGAGGCGTAAACAAGTGGGGCTAAATCTACCCAGATTTTATGTATGTTATTGAAATAGTATACATAAAGCCTGAGAGTAGAAAAATTAAATACTGATTATTGATAATAATTAAAAGATTACTGCTGGTATAAGTGAAAGCCTTTTGTTTTAGGAACGTGAAACGCAATCTTTTTTATAAGCATATCTCTATACAGAGATTGAAGCAACTAAGATAGGTGTAATCAAACCGGTTTGAAATTTTGTTGATAGTTTTATTAACTTAAAAAAATCCATACTTGAATCCTCCCTAAATAAGATAAGTCACATTATATTATTCCTAAAGCTTTTTTGTCTTAAAGCCCTTGGAATTTTCTCTATTCTATATATCTATACATGGTATTAAAATATAAATGAGATGAAATAGATTGATAAATCAGAAATACTATAACTACAACGTAGATAACAGCAAATTATTTACAGAATATTATCTAAAATTCCTTCATTATTATTTTATACACACTAATACCTAAATTCATATAGGTCTTTAGACCTAAATATAGAATAAACCCGTGTGCACTCAAAAAATAATTCTAAATTTCTATACTGGGGTTTGGAAAGGGTCTTGATTAGACTAATAAATTTGATATAGGTAATATTTACTGGATTATTTTGAAGCTTTCGCTATACAGTTGTTTCAGAAATATGCCGATTTAATTAACAAAATTATTAAATTTTATAAATACATTAAACTTTTTTATGTATTTATAGTATAATTGTTAGAATAGAGCTTTTAGCATAGAAAATCTTGAAGGGGAAAGTTAAATGAGTCATATGGAATTACGTAAAGAGCTAAGCAAAGCAAAAAGGATTGTTGTTAAAGTCGGGACTTCTACACTAACCTATCCAAACGGAAAGATTAATTTTACAAGAATAGATAAGCTAGTAAGGGTGTTATCGGATCTTGCAAATCAAGAAAAGGAAGTGGTATTGGTTACTTCTGGAGCAATAGGAGTTGGAGTTAGCAAACTGAAGCTTCAAAGTAAGCCTACTACGGTCAGAGAAAAACAAGCAGTAGCAGCAGTAGGTCAGCTTGAATTGATGCATATATACGACAAGTTGTTTTCAGAATATGGGCGTGTTGTAGGTCAGATTCTTCTTACCCGTGATATAGTTGAGAACCATGATGCTAGAGAACATGTTATCAATACCTTTGAAACTTTAATAGAGATGGGGATAATTCCTATTGTTAATGAAAATGACTCCGTTGCGGTGGACGAGATTGAATCAGGTGTAAACAGAGTTTTTGGAGATAATGACACGCTATCGGCAATAGTTGGGGAGCTTGTAAAGGCGGATTTACTTATAATACTAACGGATATTGATGGGTTTTATGATTGTGATCCTAGAAAAAACACTTGCTCGAAGCTTATATCTGTCATAAAAGATGTTACCCCCGAATTAGAACTGTGTGCAGGAGGCGTAGGTTCTGCAAGAGGTACAGGGGGCATGGTTACAAAACTTTCAGCTGCGAAAATAGCAACTTGTGCTGGTATTGATATGGTAATTGCAAATGGTGAAGAACCTAATATTATCATGCAAATAATTGATGGCGAGGATGTTGGATCTGTATTTTTACGTAAGGAGGTGGCGCCTTGAAAAAGGTAATTTCAATGATTTTAATTGTAAGTTTGGTTGGTCTTTTCATGCAGGTAAGCGGTGAGAATAGTAATTCGATTACATATGACAAAGCAAAGACGACCATGATTGCGAACAATAGGACACTAAAAAAGCTTGGTTTTGAAGAAAGAAAAATGTTTCTAAACTATAATTCGGCAATCCAGAATACAAAAAATTTAAAAACCGACGGAATGACTTATAACTTTGGCGGGAGGGAGTTTTTTTTCGAATTTGACGATTATTTGAAATTGGATTTAACTGTTATGAAAGAACATATGCCTGAAGAACTTAAGTACTATTGGGCAATGATAGGCAAGAATAAAGCAGTTACTGAGAAGGCACTAGCTTTAGGCTTGCGTGATTTATATCTTGGTTTGATGAAATCAGATAAAGATATTGAGATTGTAAAGAGAAAGTTTGAGCTCGCCCAAAACAAACATAGCATCAACCAGTTGAAATATGAACAGGGACTAATTATTATGCAGGAGTTGGATGAGTCGGAATTTGAGCTTTTAAAGGCGGAAAAAGCTGTAGACGAAGCAAATCGAAACAGAGAGAACATGGTGAGGTCTCTAAATTCCATGTTGGGAGTTGAAATATCTACAGTGTATGAGACCGTCAAATTTGATGAGTTATCAAGGGAGTTAACCTTCAAACCATTAGAATATTACTTGGAAAAAGCACTTAATGAAAGACTTGAAATAAAAAATATCGAGGAAGAATTAAGGCTAAAAGAGTTAAAAAAGAGCATTTTCACAGGAAGTAGACTATTTGGGAAAAGTTATAGTTTAGAGGAACAATACGAAGACCTAGAGCTGGAAATCGAAGTCCTCAAGGTAAAGTTGGAGAAAGCAAAGTATGACATTGAAAACGAGATTAAGAAGGCATATATAGCAATTAATGAAGATTTGCATAGTCTTGAGAGCACTACAGAGACAATAAAAATGCAAAGAAGAACCCTTGATAAATTGAAAACCCAATATGAGAGAGGGTTTATACCTAAAATCTTACTTGATGAAATGGAGATTGGAATAGACGAGCTAGAAAATGCAAAAGAGCTTGTGATATACAGTTATAACACAAAAATAATGAAGCTTGAAGAAGCGGCAGGATTAGGTCCTGCATATTAAAGGAGTGAGTTTTATGAAGAAGCGTATTAGTTTAATAGTAACTATATTATTTATAACTACTATAACAACTGCATTTGCAGTGGAAGGTCTAAGATTCTCCATAACAGAATCTAAAAGTTTAGCAACTGCCAATAGTAAGCAGGCTGCTGTAGATGAAATGACTATTAAGACTAAGGAAAGTGCCCTTAAAGATGCTGAAAAAGATGCTAATAAGAGCACGGGAGCTAATACCAAAATCGATAAATTAAACAATAGAATAGCAAAAGAGGTTACTACCGTAAAAGCTGCTGCTGATTTGGAATATGCAAAGAGAGTAAAAGAAGAAAATATAAAGAAGCTCGAACTTGAAGTATACAAGGCTACAACTAATATGTTGTTGGTACGAAAGGAGCTTGAAGCTGAAAAGGGCAAGCTGGCTATTTTAGATGAGAAGTATAAAATGGCTGAAGTTAGTCTTAGAGAAGGCAAATTGACAGAAAATGACTTGCATGATGCAAAATATGCCCTCGATTTAAAATCAATTGATGTAAACAAGGTTACAAATAAGCTTGAAGCCGCAAATCTTGAGCTTAAAAGAGTTATGGGGCTTGAAATGAATGAGGATATGATAGAGATCAAGGATGTTTTATCCCTTGATTCAAGAGCAAAGATTGATATCGAGAAAGTTGTTGAAAATGCTTTAAACAATGACGTTGAACTATACATAAAGAGTGAAGAATTAAAAGCAAGTGAGAAGACAATGGAACTTACAAAAGAGGGTTACGAACAAGGTACAGCTACATACGATGGAAATATGCTCAATTTAGAAAATGCAAAAGTTGATTTAGAAGATGCGAAGGTAAATTTAGAAGTGTCCATCAGAAATAAATATAATGATCTGCTCACGGCTAAAGACAAAGTGGATTTAGCTTATAAGTGGGAATCAATTAACAAAAACAAATTAGATAATGCAGAGTTTAAGTTTGAAAAGGGATTAGTAAGTAAAGAAGAAGTATTGAACGCTAAAGAAAAGTATTTAGATGCCCAATACCAGACTTATCTTGCGATATATAATTACAACATTGTAAAGGCTGAGTTTGACACCTTATATGTAAAATAGGGATAGTTTTCATGAAATAGTATCAAGAATATTGGGAGATTACTCCAACCCGGTGAACTATTTTATTAAAAAAACTTTTGTTTTGATAATAATTTAGTTCACTTTTAAGGCTATGACTCCCAAATTATAGAAACTAAAGTATCTTATTATTTCTGTTTTGAGTCTATTATATGCAGCGACTTAATTTGTTGGAAATTTCAGTAGCAAGTATATAGGCAAGCACTAGGTGGACAAAAATATTAGGCGGGTGATAGAGAGATGATTATAAATATAAGTAATTTGGGTAAGGTTTATAAAAATGGGAAGATATCAGTTTCAGCCCTAAAAAATGTAGATTTGTCTATCTATAAAGGCGAATTTATTTCAATAATGGGACCGTCCGGTTCTGGTAAATCAACGCTAATGAATATTATAGGATGCCTTGATAGGGCGACTTCCGGAAGCTATCAATTAGATGGTATAGATATTTCAAAGCTAGACGAAAAGGCATTGGCAAAAATCAGGAATCTCAAAATAGGTTTTGTGTTTCAATCCTTTAATCTTTTGCCTAGAATGACTGCGTTGCGTAATGTAGAACTTCCTATGATTTATGCGGGAATAGGTGCTAAGGAGAGAAGGAAAAGGGCTATTGAGGCACTTGAAAGGGTTGCACTTAAGGATAGGATGAGTCACAAGCCTAATGAAATGTCGGGAGGTCAGAAGCAAAGGGTTGCGATAGCACGGGCACTTGTTAATAAGCCTAAAATTATACTTGCCGATGAGCCAACGGGAAATCTAGATAGTTATTCTAGCGAGGAGGTAATGGCAGTTTTTCAGGATCTTAATAAAGAGGGTGTAACAATAATTCTTGTTACACATGAACCAGATATAGCGGAACATACAAAAAGGTTTGTGAAATTCAGGGACGGATTAATGGTAGAAGATAAACTTGTTGAAAATCCTATTGATGCAAGAGAGGTTATTAAGTCGAATAAAATGGAGCGAATGGCTTGAAGTAACATAAAAAACTAGCTTAAGGAGGGCTGAGGATGAAGAAAGTTATTATTATATTAGTAATTGTGATTTTAGTTGTAGTTGGTTTGGCTGGTTTAGCCTCAATTTTTGGAAAGGGGTTTGAGCCGGCATTTAATCAAGGGGTTACCTATCCAGTTAAGGTTCATGAAATTGAAAAAGGTTCAATTTCCACAAAAGTCTCGGCTACAGGACAGATAGAAGAAGTAGAAAAAGGTGAGGTTTATGTTGAAACACCACTTAGAATAAATAAGCTCCTTGTTGATATAAATGAGAAGGTAACAAAGGGTCAAAAGTTAATGGAGCTTGATATGGACGAATTGGTTTCACAACTGGAAAAACTCAAAATAGATAGAAACGTTCAAAAGTTATCAATAAATTCTCCCACTACAGAAGCAGAAATAAAAAGAGCAGAATCTTCTGTTAATGCTGCAGAGATTGCTTTAGCAGATGCTACTAAGAAGTACGAAGAGAATAAATTGCTTTTTGAGGGAAGTGTCATTTCAAGAAGTGAATTAGATGCCTCCTCAAAGGTTGTAGATGATGCAAAGAGAGCTTTAGATAATGCAAAGCTGAGTTATGAATCAGTGGTATCGAGTCAGAACATGGATAAGAAGGTCAAGGAGGAAACTTTAAAAGCTACGGATTTGAGCATAAAAGATCTTGAACGAAGGATAGAAAAGCTCAACAACTCAGTATTAAGTCCTATAGACGGAGTTATTGTGGAATCAAATGTTCAGGAGGGTTCCTTTACAAACAGTGCAATGCCAGCTTTTAAAATTTCAAATACCGATAATTTAAGGATTAGAGCAAAAGTAAGCGAATATAATATGAGGGGTGTACAAGTAGACCAGAAGGTCGTGATCACAGGTGAAGGCATTGATGGAGATACTAATGTATCAGGGAAGGTTCAGAGTATATCTCCCGTTGCGAAGAGCAACATCACTTCTGGTGGAGAGGAAATTGCTGTTGAAGTAATTATTTCCATCGAGGATTCGGAAGTCGCTTTAAAACCAGGATTAAGTGTTACCTGTGATATTTATACTAATGAAAAGAAAAACATATTGACAGCACCACTAAATATTCTCAAAGAAGATAAGGATGGCAATATGTTTGCTTATATTATCAATGAAGAAAATATTATGGTTGAAAAGCAAGTAAAATTCGGACTTGTATCCGAAATGACAGGTGAAGTTTTAGAAGGCTTAAGTGAAGGGGATATGGTTGTTGTTGACCCACAGCCGACGTATAAAGACGGTGCAAAAGCAAAAGTATTAAATAATAATTAAGGAGGGGGTGTGAATGAGTTTTTTTGAAAGTTTAAAACAGGCTCTTGATAGTTTGTATGCAAACAAATTAAGGTCTATTTTAACGATGTTAGGTATTATTATGGGGGTATTCTCCGTTATTACCATATTAGCTATAGGTAACGCAGCAGAGTCTTATATTGGAAGTGAGTTTGAGAAAATGGGTGCAAATACCATTACTATCACTTATCAAAAATCTGATATGAGCCAAGAGGATATGTTGACTTTAGAGGATATGGAGACAATAAAAAAGGTGGCACCTGAGATTAAGAATATTGCTGCCAACATACAGAGAGGCGGTTCGCTAAGAATTGGCAATAAAACTAGGGATGCCATTATGTATGGAGTGTCCTCTCAATATAAAAGTTTTTCTGCTATTGAACTGGCAGAGGGTAGGTTTATTAACGAATTTGACAATACGTCAAAGTCAAATGTTATAGTAGTAGATGAATATTTTGCAAACAGATATTTCAAAAGACTTGATATTGTGGGTGAAACAGTTACCTTAAAGACCACTTGGGGCAAACTGGTTAATATGAATGTGGTCGGAGTTATCAAATCTTATGGTGAACTGTACGCAAGCATGCTTGATAATGAAAACGTTCCGGCTATAGTGTATGTTCCTATTACTACTCTTCAATCCATTTATTTTAATGATAAAGTTCTCCAAAGTATAGATGTATCTACAGAGGAGGAAGATGGTCTTAAAGAGCTAGGGGATAGAATTGTAAAGGCCTTAGAAATGAAACGTGGGAAATCAGATTTGTTTTATGCCCAGAGTTCACAAGATATTCAAAAAGTAGTTTCAAACGTCTTAGGAGTTATTTCTTCAATACTTCTTGTGATTGCAATTATAACCCTTATTGTAGGTGGAATAGGTATTGTAAATATTTTATTAGTTTCAGTAACGGAGAGGATAAGGGAAATTGGTATAAGAAAGGCTTTGGGAGCCCAAAAAATGGATATACTGTTGCAGTTTATAACAGAATCAATTATCATGACGGGAATAAGCGGTTTGATTGGTATAATTCTAGGTGTGCTTGCAGGAAATATAATATCTCAGCTAATAAGCATACCTCCTGTAGTTGACATTCCAGTTATCATAGGTGCATTCTTAGGTTCGGTTGCATTAGGATTGATCTTTGGTGTTTACCCAGCCAAAAAGGCTGCAGATTTAGACCCGATTGAATCGTTAAGATATGAATAGATGACGATATACAACTACAAGCTACAATTTATTTAGAACAAAAAACCCCTTATAAAAAGGTAATCAACTTTCATAAGGGGTTTTTCAAACTGCCCAAGAAATCACATTAAGCATGTCAAAAACTTCCCTATGAAAGCAAAAATCGCAAACAGTGCAAATAAAAAAGGGGCAAACAGCCCCTAATTAAAAGTATAATTTAAATATAAAACGACTATCTAAACAAGTTACCAAACCAATCAAATACTGAACCATTGTCGGGATTATATTGATGCCCAACATCTTCAGGACCATGCTCGGTACAATGTTCAGCCGAAGCGATATCATATTTCCAATCTCCAGGATATGGATCACTAGGTTTGACCGGAGTGAAAGGATTTTTGCGTTGTACAAATACCTGCTCTATTTTTGAACTGTAGGGGCAATATTCCCCAGCAAGTACAGTTTTGCCAGAATTGTCGGTAGCATCTTTACATACTTTAGCAAGTACATGAACATCGCAAGTATCATCTTCATCAGGTTCTGTACCTTTTATGAAGTATTCTTCCTTTACAGCACTTCCCCTAGGGTCCTTAGAGCACAATTCAGTGGCGGTTTTACCAGAGTATTTGCATATAGTTCTCTTGACAACACCTGATGGAACTTCAAAGTCAATCGGTTCTAAATCCTTGTGGACTTTTTCCATAACATCTTGCCAAATAAATTGAGCTCTGTTATATTCAGCGGAAGATAGAGGAGCGTTCCTGTCATAACCGTACCAAGTAGCCGCGACATAATATGGAGTGTATCCCACAAACCATTTGTTAGTATTGTTGTCAGTAGTACCGGTTTTACCGGCAGTAGGCATTTTCCCACCTTGAAGTTTACAGCGAGTTGCAGTTCCGGATTTTACAACATCCTTCATCATATCCACCATTACATAGGCAGCTGCCTCATCATATACAATCCTGTAGTCAGGCTTTTTCTCGAGAATAATATGTCCGTTGGCATCTTCAACTTTTGTATAGGTTGTTGGTTCGTAGTACATACCTTTATTTACAAAGGGAACATAAGAGGCAGCCATCTGAAGAGGACTAACTCCTTTGGACAAACCACCCATAGCTAAGGCGAGATTTCTATCCTTATCGCTGTTTATATTAACTCGATCTAAGTATTCAAGAGATAAATCCGGACCTAAATGTTCGAGCCAAACCTTAGCTGCAACAACGTTTATAGATTTAGTTATACCGGTACGAATGCTTGTAAGTCCAGCATAAGTACCACCGGAATTCTTAGGGTATAATCCTTTTTCAACCCCATCTAGGTATACAGGAACGTCATCAATTACAGTTGCAGGGGTAATGATTCCTTCATTAATAGCAGGACCGTAAACAGCGATAGGTTTAATGGATGAACCGGGCTGCTTCTCTAATGAAGTGGCTCTATTAAAAGGAATTCCTATTTTTTCTCCGGCACCGCCATACATGGCTTTTACCTGACCTGTATTTGGATCAATTATAACCATTGCTGCCTGCGGAGATTGACTAGTCCTAGTATTTACCTTAGTAAAGTACTCCTCATTCAAGAAGGCTTGATCCATAGCTTTTTGTATATCTGTATCCATAGTTGTATAAATTCTAAGTCCGTTGTTATATATGGTTTTGATAGCCATATCTTCTGTATAGCCAATAGCCATAAGATCTTTCTTTACATCCAGAATTACCTGGTCAACAAAATANGGCTGTGTACTGATAATTTTTTCTGTGCGTTTGGATTCAGCAAAGACAAGTTCTTCTTTTATGGCATCATCATATTCTTTCTGGTTAATAAAACCAAGATCAAGCATTTCATATAATATAATCTTTTGCCTTTTTAAATTGTTTTCCCTACCCTTTGTTGTGAAGGGATTATACTTTCCTGGTAGATTTGTTATTCCAGCGAGGGAAGCACATTCAGCTAATGTAAGGTCCTTTACATCCTTATCAAAATAAGTTTTAGCTGCCGATTGCACACCATAACAATTCTCACCCATATATATAAGGTTCATGTAAATTTCAAGTATTTGATCTTTGGTTATGTTGCGCTCAAGAATTATTGCTCGCCATGCTTCTTGCACTTTTCTTTTTATGGAACGCCTGTCTTCACCGGTAACATTTTTNATAACTTGCTGGGTAATGGTACTTCCACCATGAGAATCACCACCGGGAAGTATATAGTGTATAACCGCACTTGCAAATCTCTTGTAATCAACTCCAGGATGTTCTTCGAAACGCCTGTCTTCAATAGCGATAAAAGCATATTTCAAATCCTTTGGAATGTCAGTTATATCAACCATTTCCCTATTTTGTGCTCCCTGGAGCGATAAAATTTCCCTGTTTTTAGAGTCATAAACATGAGTTGTTTGATTTTTAATTACAAGCTGGTCGGAAGTTATTGGTTCGGCGGATTTTATGTAGGCAAAAACAGCACCGCCAACTATGCCAGCAGCTATAGATCCAAAAACAACCCCCACGGTAAACACTATAAGAAATAAAATTCCTATACATTTACCGATAATTCTCCCCACTGATTTCTGTTTCTTTTTGCTTGTTTTAGCATTCGAAACAGCAGTATTTTTAGAGTTCATAAAAGCTCCTCTCCTTTATTAAGGGATAATTAAATGTGCATTCATACCTTTAAAGAGGTCTGTTAGATGCTAGACTTTAATTATCCAAAAGTACAACTATTAGGCTATTTGAAAAAAACAACCTATGTATTTAATAATATATTATAGCATATCAAACCGTAAGCATGCAAACATAGTAGAAGCACTAGATTGATAGGTCTAGAGTACATATTTCGAAAAAGAATAAAGCCTTTTCAAAATAATATATACCTCAGTTATATCACTCCAATTGAGGATGTGTAAAATTTAAGTGCAGAGTGCGGAAATAACATTGTGAAGTAAGTTGTTTATTTCCTGTTGTAAAATGTCAATTGTTTTTATAAAATAGAACAAAGGGGGCATGCAAGTGGAGATCAAATTTGGGGAAATAATCAAGGCTAAACGGGAAGAAAAGAATTATACCCTTGTGCATTTGTCAAAGGTCATTGGAATATCTGCAGGATATCTTTCACAGCTTGAAAATGGTCGCAAAAATAACCCTAAGCTTGAAATTGTGCTTAAAATTATAAAAGAGCTTGATATTGATATAAATACTTTTTTTGGCATTGAAGGTGCTTGTGGTAATTCAAATATCAATATGCCATCACTACTTGAGGTTGTGACTAAGGACAGTAATTATGAGGTGTTAGAAGACAAGGAAACCCTTGAAAAGATATGCAAAATAATGGAAAAAACTTTAGAGTGCAAATATCGCATAGAGAACAAATTTCTATACGAATTGTTTTTAGATGACCTATATGTGCAAATAGACACTATATTAAAGAAATATATGGCTTTTGAAATAGTAAGTGATAAAACATAGCATCTAAAATACTTTATTGAAGTACCCTTTAGATATAAGTTTTAATTCTAGGATAATAAAAGCTTGATTAGGTTTTCAAAATGTAAGAATAAGGATTGACCTTTTATTATTTCTAAGCAAAATATCTAAATTCACCAAAAACCTTCCTGATTCATACTATTATGGTAAGGAGGTTTTTTTATGCGTAGAAAGACCAATTTGTATCGCCGCTTATGGTATGTGAGGAGAAAAAGTAATATAATTAGAACCTATGTGGTGATTTCTATTGTGTTGATTATTTTGCTAATACTGTTCTACTTTTTTGAAAAACGCTTGAGGATGGGACTAAACCAGATATCGGAGTACAGAGTTAAATCTATAATAACAAGAGTGGTTAGCAATGCAGTAAGCGATAATTTTCCGGAGGATATAGATTATTCTGATATAGTTTCAATAAGTAAAGATGGAAATGGTAATATTACATCAATTCAGACGGATATAGCGAAGTTGAACAGAATATTTGCAAATGCTTCCATGAGTGTTCAAAACCAATTATCCGACTTATCTGACGAGAAGATATCGATACCTCTAGGGGCAGTGCTAGGAGAGACAATTTTTGCAGCTAGAGGTCCTGATATTAATATTCGTATAATTCCCGTCGGGAGTGTTGAGACGGATTTTAAATCGGAATTTAGCAGTGCAGGTATAAACCAGACCAAACACAGGATTTATATTTTGTTTAAGACGGAAATGGGAGTGGCAATACCCTTTGTAGAAAAAAAGACCATTGTAACAACTAGTTTACCTATAGCAGAGACGGTTATTGTGGGAGATGTACCCGACTTTTACATAAATACTAGATAGAAGCTTATTAGCACAAAAAAATGGAGTATTAATAGTACTCCATTTATTCTGCAACAGAAGCTTTATTGCCCTTATTCTTTTTTAAGTTGTCCTTAGCTGAGAGGTTTTCTTTTTGAGTTGCCGATAACATTTTGCAATTACCTTCGAACTCACTACCCTCTTCGGTAACTATACTGAAAACTGTAATATCTCCATATAGTTTGGCAGAAGATTGAATCTTAAGAATTCCTTTTGACTCTACATTTCCTTCCACTCTTCCGGAAATAAAAATATTATTTGCATTAATATTTCCTGTTATTGTTGCGTCTTTACCAACATAAACATCGCCATCAATTTTGAGATTTCCAAATACTTTACCGTCTATTCTAATTGTTCCTTTGGTTTCAATATTACCTTCAAACTTAGAATTGATACCTATAATAGTATCAAACGACTCAGCATTTCCGGGATTACCTTTGCCGAACATAATTTTCCTCCTCTAAAGTAATATACTTTTTACCTTTGCTAATTCAAGAATTCACAAAAACTCTATTTCTTGTCAAGATATTTAACTGGATCTTCGGGCGTGCCGTTAATTCGCACCTCAAAGTGAAGGTGTGGACCGGTGCTCCTTCCCGTACTGCCGACTTTTGCTATAATATCACCCTTTTTTACCGTCTGTCCCTCTTTAGCTATAAGTGACGAAGCATGAGCGTATAAAGTGGTAATACCATTGTTGTGGTTTATAATAATACAATTTCCATAATTTCCATTGTAAGCAGATAATATAACTTTCCCGCTTGCGGAAGCTTTTATGTTTTCCCCGTATTGTGCTGCTATGTCTATTCCTTGGTGTCTTTTTTCTGATGAATTAAAGGGGTCAGCTCTGTACCCAAAGGGTGAAGAGATTATTCCGTTTGCTGGCCAAAGAGTTGGAAAGTATTCTATGTAGGTTTGAAGTTTTTTCTCTGAATCGGACAGTTTATTAGTTACATCGCTATCTTTCGAATCGTTAATTTCCTGAAGGTGTTCTAAAATTTTTTTTAACTCGCTAGCGTTTTCAATAAAGGAACGCCCGCTAGAACCCCTACTTGCTGTGACGTTTTCCATGTTTTCATCTACAAAATTCTCAGTCATTTGCTTATACTTTTCACTGAAATCCGATATGTTTTTTGAATACTGCTTTTCCCGTTCAAGCAAATCTGAAATTTGTTGGGCATTTTGAGCTAGTAGTGTAGTTTGTTCTTTGTTTTTGTTATTTGCTTCATCTAGAGCACTTTTAAGGGCTTTGTTAGTATGTATTATAGATGCAAAATATAGTCCTATACAGATTGTAAAAGTAACAGCTATTGTAGATAAAATATAAAGTTTGTAGCGTACCGATGTAATTTTAATAGTTTTAATTTCATTTGTAGAATGAGGTACCAATATAATGGATAAACACTTATCACGCTTTGTTTTACTTGTTTTTCGCATATTTACCGCCTTTTCCACTTTTAACTTTCGAAAACATTATACCACTGAGTATAAAAAAATAAAAGTGTTTAGATAATTTCTATTATTCCCAAAAACTTCGAGTTATGAAATGAGTACTTACAAAAATTTGATGGACTTTGTAAAGTAAAGCCTTTATAGATTGGTTTTTTTAATGACGAAATGAGGTACAAGCCAATTAATTATGAAAGAAAAGTATTTAAAAATATATAGAAATATGTTAATCTATAATAGAGTATTTAATTAATTTATTAAATATTATCAGTTTAGGTTTTATCTATGGTTTTGTAAACTATATAATTAGAGCCTTCAACAAAGGAGTGGATTACATGGGTTTAATGGATTTTATCAAAGGACAGCTAATTGAGGTAATAGAGTGGACGGATTCAACATCGGATACCATAGTGTACAGATTTCCTGTTGCAAATAAGGAAATTAAAATGGGTGCAATGTTAACAGTAAGGGAGTCTCAAGCAGCAGTATTTGTAAATGAGGGTGTTCTTGCCGATGTTTTTTATCCCGGACTATATGAATTGAACACATCGAATATGCCTATTCTTACAAAGTTAAAGTCATGGAAGTATGGTTTTAATTCTCCTTTTAAAGCGGAAATATATTTTGTAAATACAAAGCAGTTTTTAGATCAAAAATGGGGTACACAGTCACCAGTTATGGTTAAGGATCCTGAGTTTGGTCAGGTGAGGTTAGGTGCTAGGGGTAAATTCTCATACAGAGTGGTTGATCCAGCGAAGTTTATGCGTGAGCATTTTGGTACGAAGGCAATATATAAAACAAGCGAGCTCGAAGATACCTTTAGAAGCTATATTGTGCAATATATGAAGGATACTATTGCCGAGTCAAAGCTTTCATTATTTGACGTTCAATCTCAGCTTATTGAGTTTAGTGTTAAAGTTAAGGACAATATTAAAGAAAAGTTTGACCAATTTGGGCTTGAAATAGTTGATTTGGTGGTTGAAGATATATCTTTGCCTAAAAATCTTGAGGAAGCTTTTGACAAAGGTTCTAGCGTTGGTCTGATGGGCGGAATGGACCGCTACACAAAGATACGTTCCTTAGATGCTATGAATTCGGCAGCTGAAAACGAAGGTGGTGGATTTGCGGGAATGGGTGCGGGAATGGGTGCCGGAGCTGCAATTGGTAACATGATGGGGCAAGTGTTTAGCCAGAATCCACAAGGGCAGCAAAATCAGCAACCCGTTCAGAATCAGCAGACTTCCCCATGTCCTAAGTGTAATAATCCTGTTCAGCAGGGTACTAAGTTTTGTCCTAATTGCGGACAGAGTATGATGCCTCAAAAAGCGACTTGTGTTAAGTGCAATAATGAAATTAATCAGGGTACGAAATTCTGTCCTGAATGTGGTGCTTCACAAGATCTTTCCTGCAGCAATTGTGGAACAAAGTTAAATCCAGGTACTAAATTCTGTCCTGATTGCGGCAATAAAGCATAAATAATACTTGAATATTTAAAGGAGACAGTAGCTAATACTATTGTCTCTTTTTATTATACTTTTTCAATCTCCAGAGAAAGAGGTAAAAGTAAAAAAATAAAAGTTGATTTTTAAGGGGTAGGTTAGGGTATAATAAATAGTAGTTTATAGTTATCGGAGAGATATATATGAAATGTAAGTGTAAAACAGAAGTGGGAAAAAGGAAGCATATTGAAGCCTATTACAAACCTAAAATGGGAAAGGGGTTGCCCGATTACAAAGTTCTTGGTTGGGAGAGCAGAGAAGCCCAATATAGAAGGTTTGAAATTCTAACATCTAAAATTGATATGCAAAATAAAAAAATTCTTGATGTAGGATGTGGCTTGGGAAATCTCCTTGAGTACATAGAGAATAAGGGTATAAATGTAGAATATACCGGTGTTGATATTTTAGAAGACATGATTGAAAATGTGAAAAGTAAGAACCTCCCCGGCAAATTTTACTGTATGGATATATTTAAACAGCATCCCTTTGGGGTAAAGAGTTTTGATATTATATACACCTCGGGGATATTTAATCTAAACATGGGCAATAATAAGGAATTTCTTTCTAAAGCTTTTGGGCGTTTTGTCGAATTGTCAAAAGGCATGGTGGTTTTTAATTTACTCGATATAAACTCACCAGACATGGAGGATACGTATTATTACTATAATCATCAAGAAGTGGTGGAAATGTTAACGGCTCAGTATTCTCAGATAGAGGGTATCGAGGTTGTTAGAGGTTATCTTAACAATGATTTTACAGTGTTTTGTACCGTTAGATAATAAAACAAAATTAAAAAGATCTTTGGTGATCCTACAAACTGGTTAATGGGTGTTCAAAAAGGCTGATTTACATTTTGTAATGCAGAATAATGTACCTCTTTTTTTAAAGCTTTTAAGCTTTCGTCATTGAGGTATAGATATATATTGACTATTGAATTTTTTTGAACACCTTATTGCATCCATCAGAGCGATATTAGTTTTTTTTATGCAAAAGAACGTATTTTTTAGAAGAAAGTGAAAAAATTTAATAAAAAGTTCTCAGTCCTATTTAAAAATACAAAACAAATTAGTATAATTAAGAAGAAGTGTTATAATTGAGTTTTTAACATATTAAATATTATTATAAAATTAAAGTAATAAAGTTGTTTTTAGGAGAATACACTTTCAGAAAAATAACCTGTATGACTTATTAGTTTTTTATGATCACTTTAATTTTAGAGTAAAGCGATTTATAAGTTAAAAGGGAAAAAGTAACAGACTAAGAGGAAAAACTTATGACTATTAGGAAGGTAACAATTGCAGGTACCAATAGCGGTTGCGGAAAGACTACTGTTACAATGGGGATCTTAGCTACTCTCTATGTAATGGGGCTTGACGTTCAGCCTTTTATGGTTGGGCATGATTATATTACTACAATGATTCATTCCTTTATTACAGGGAATGATTCACGTAATCTAGACAGTTGGATGTTGGATATTGATACGGTGGTGCATCTTTTTGAAAAGAATGCTGTAAACGCTGATATATCTGTGATTGAAGGTGCCAATGGATTATACGATGGTGTTGGGGAGAATACAATTGTTGGAAGTACAGCTCATGTATCTAAAATAGTAAAAGCACCCGTGATACTAGTTGTCAATGCAGAAGGTCTATCCTTAAGTATTGTTCCTATGATAAACGGATATACCGATTATGATAAAAACCTTGAAATAATCGGTGTTATTTTAAATAAAGTCGAAAGTGAAGCACATTACGAATCTTTAAAAGTTGCTATTGAAAATGGTAGTGGATTAAAAGTTTTCGGTTATCTACCTAAAATGGAGGATTTACCGTGCAGTCATTTAGGTCTAGTCCCACAAGAGGAAATAATAGATTTAAAGAAGAAAATTCGTTTGCTTGTAGAGCAGGTAATTCAAACCATAGACGTAGATCTTATAATAAAAATGTCAAACCGTCCTAAGGTTTCATATTTAAATGCCACAAAGTTTTTGTTTAAGTCTAAGCCTGAAAATACAACAAAAATAGCAGTTGCAAGGGATAAAGCTTTTAACTACTATTATAAAGATAATATTAATTTATTAGAAATCATGGGGGCTGAAATAAGCTATTTCAGTCCATTAGTGGATGAATTGCTTCCAAAGGATGTTGATGGTTTGTATTTTGGAGGTGGATGCCTTGATTTCTATTTAAAAGAGCTGCAGGAAAACAAGACTCTTTTAAAGGATATCAACAGAAAAATATCGGAGGGTCTCCCCACATACGCTGAAGGAGACAGTTTAATGTATCTTTGCGAATATGTTGAACATCAAGAGAATGAAAACTACATAATGGCAGGGGTACTTAATGGTTATTGTGATATACCTGAGGAGGCTAATAAGTCGGGATACGTTGATATTGAAGTTATAAAAGACAATGTTTTATCCAATAAAGGTTGTAGAATAAGAGGTCATGAGCTTCACCGTTCGAGTATACATATGTTATCAAAGGATATTTTACATTGTTTTATGATTCAAAAGAAATGCAACGAAATGGAATCGATAACTTGGAAAGGTGGATTTAGCGTACATAATATGCTTGCGTCCTATCAACAGATTCATTTTTGGAGCAATACGAATTTTGCTGCAAAGTTTATTGATAATTGTATTAAACATAAAACAAAAGAAATTCAAGTAATTTGAGGAATTTAATAAAAAAGATAATTAATATGTTTAGGTATTGATAATATTAGCAATAATTAACAGTAAGGCAAACTGATTCTATTCTTTGTCCCTTAAGGGGACTATTTTTTTGCTCAAAATATGGTTTTTTATTATTAAGACCTATATAATAAAGCTGAATAAGAATTTTCTTGAGATCATGTAATTCATAAAAGCTTTGATTACGTATCTTTCTAACGAAGTGAAAGAGGCAAAAACGAAGGGACTCGATGTCCTGTAGTATTTTAATGAGAGGCGGTAATAGATTGGTTCCAGTAAAAAAGAATGAAGTTTATAGAATAGAGATTAGCGGAATGACGCATGAAGGTCAGGGAGTAGGTAGAATTGAAAATTTTACTGTTTTTGTTGATGGTTCAATCAAGGGAGAAGAAGTTGAGATAAAGATTATTAAAGTCAATAAGAGCTATGCTGTAGGCAAACTTCTAAATATATTAAAAGCTTCACCGGACAGGGCTGAGCCGATATGTAAAGTGTTCAATAGGTGCGGCGGATGTAGTCTTCAACATATGAGTGCTCAGGCAGCATTAAAGTTTAAGACGGATGTAGTGATTGAAAACATAAGAAGAATTGGCAAACTAAAGGACGTAGTTGTTCATGATACAATAGGTATGGAAAATCCCTTCAATTATCGGAATAAGGCACAGTACCCCGTGGGACAACTGAAGGACGAACTTGTGGTAGGATTTTATGCGAAAAAATCTCATGATATTGTTGATTCTCCGCAGTGCATGATTCAACATAGTGTAAGCGATAGGGCTAAACTCATTGTAAAGAGATTTTTGGAGGATAACAAAATCAGTGTATACGATGAGGAGACAGGAAAAGGGCTTGTACGGCATGTTATGACCAGAAGAGGTTTTAACACTGGAGAGTTGATGGTTGTGCTTGTATTAAACGGTAAAAGCCTACCACAGCAGAACAAGCTTGTCAGGCAACTTACAGCAGATATACCCGAAATTAAAAGTATTGTGCTGAATGTGAATACCGCAAATACCAATATTATTTTAGGGAATAGAAATATAGTTGTATTTGGTGAAGAGACAATTACCGATTATATAGGTAGGTTTAAGTTCAAGATATCGCCATTATCCTTTTTTCAAGTAAATCCCGTGCAAACCGAGGTGCTTTACAATAAAGCACTGGAGTATGCGGGTTTGACTGGTGAAGAGACGGTATTTGATTTGTACTGTGGTATTGGTACCATTTCACTGTTCTTGTCCGAGAAGGCAAAAAAGGTTTATGGGGTAGAAGTTGTTGAAGAAGCCATACGGGATGCGAAGGAAAATGCTAAATTAAATGGAGTAGATAATGTCGAGTTTCTTGTAGGTGAGGCGGAGAAAATTATTCCTGATATGTATCAGAAGGGAATAAGGGCTGATGTGGTAGTGGTTGATCCTCCCCGTAAGGGTTGCGATGAGGTGTTGCTTGATACTCTAGTCAGTATGTCTCCCGAAAGGATTGTGTACGTATCCTGCAATCCAGCGACCCTCGCAAGGGATTTGGCTTTTTTGACAGGGAAGGGATTTCAAGTTGTGGAGGTTCAGCCAGTGGATATGTTTCCTTGGTCGATCCACGTTGAGAGTTGCGTGTTGATAACAAGGGATGAAAAGTAGTATCGCTGAAAAGGCTGTAGATATGGGGTTTATAGATTTTAAGGGTAAAAATATAGACTTAAAAATATGCATATTTTTCGGTTCTGTGAAACAAGTCCAAGAGAGTGATTTTGGGTGTGATAGAATAGAATAGATGTCGGTGCTCGCTGACAGGGCAGAATAGATGTCAGGTTTTAATGACAGAGCAGAATAGATGTTTTTTGAAAAATGCAGGGTTGTGAGAGCAGGTTGGATGTTGGGGATTGCTGAGATTAATTGGAAGGGAGGTAAAGATAGATATGTATATTTCTAAAGTAATCATTCGCAACTTCAGGGTTTTTGATAGTAAAGGAATAACGGCATCTTTCAAAAAGGGGATAAATGCTATTATTGGAGAAAACAATTGTGGCAAATCTGCGCTTGTTGATGCATTGAGGATTGCGTTCTCTACTACATCATATCGAAAGGAAATATATTTTAACCTCTCTGATTTTCATATAGATAGTCGAGGGATACGAAGCGATGAAGCCTTCATCGATGTATATTTCGATGAAGTCCCAGCAGATTTTTTTGAGATCTGGGATCCAGAAGATAATACAAAAGGTGAATTCCATATAAAATATTATTCTGTTCGACTACCCGATGGTAAAGAGAAAATACGCTATCAGATATGGGGCGGTCCGGTTGAAGGAAACAACTTATCATCTGAAACTCTTGAGTCGATAAAAACTGTTTATTTAAGTGCACTGAGAGATTCAGAAAATGAACTAAAGCCGACTAGGTCTGGCAAATTGGCAAATTTATTAAGCTCAATAGTAAATACAGACGAGGCAAAAGAGCAAATTCTGGCAGCAGTCAAGCTCGCAAATGCTAATATTGAAGGACAACAGTCTGTGGTCCAGCTACAGAATATTATCAATACTAATCTCTCCGTACTTGAACAGGATTTGCTTCGCCAAAAAGTAGGCGTTGGGTTGGTAGAGCCTAAGTTTGAATCAATTGNTGCATCATTGAGAGCATGGCTTAGACCCCGCTGGATATACATAAAAAGCGATAACCCGATACTTGAGAAAGTAAAAGGTCTCTACTCTGACGATGAATGGAGAGGAGCTACTGATTCTGATACAAAAGGGGTATTTGTTGACGTTTGGACAACTGAAAGCAAGACTCTTACAGATGAAATCAAAGAAGCTCTGTCAACTGAACTAAATAAAAAATTTGAGATTATGCAAAACGGGCTTGGCTATAATAATTTACTCTTTATGGCAGCAGTGCTAGGAGATATCGAGGCTGCGACAGCAGAAACGCTGTTCAGCTTATTACTGGTAGAAGAGCCAGAAGCTCATTTACATCCCCAACTACAAGAGCTTGTTCATAGCTTTTTTGAAAAAAACTCAAATAATGAAAATGTTCAAGTAATATATACATCACATTCACCTACGCTTATCTCAAGAATTGGTATAGATAAAATAGTTCTGCTGTTTGAAAACAAGCACAGAATTGATTGTTTGTCTCTTTCAGAAAGCAATCTAGATAATAAAGATAGGTATTATTTGGAGAGATACCTTGATGTCACAAAATCGCAAATGCTGTTTGCTAAAGGAATTATATTTGTGGAGGGCATTTGCGAAGCGCTTATCCTACCTTGTTTAGCAAAAATTATTGATCGCCCGTTTGATAAATATGCTGTACTGAACGAGAACGAGTTGAAATTTGTTAAGGCGCTTCAAAAGCATATCACCATGCATGCTGATCACTTTATGGATAAAGAACTATACTTAATCCGCAATCGCAGCAAAAAAGGCATCGGTTTTTTTGATGACGCAGGGTTTTACCCAGACTTCATTCTGTGG
>JGI24712J26585_10000494_pt1 | contig 33835 bp, 24 predicted proteins | sample BioPla3DNA2_FD_26585 | JGI IMG/M metagenome (IMG submission 26585)
CTTGCACTAATATTGATTTATATGGACCTTGAAATACGTGTCCTATTCTTTCATACTTACTATTAAAGAATCTACTGTATTGTAAATTTATCCTATGCATAACATCCTGAAGCTTTGCTCCTAAGGTTTGTAAGATAAGATGGTAGTGATTATCCATCAATACAAAGGCATATACCTTATATCCAAGCCCCTTCTTATATTTTTTTAGAAGTTTTATAAAATAACCTCTATCAACTTCTTCCCTAAAAATACTACTCTTATTATTTCCCCTTTGAATTATATGATAAACTCCGCCTATTCGTTGAATTCTCCACTTATATGCCATAAAAAATCACCTCCTAGCTGCATTATTGCCAAGAGGTAATGAAATATACAATAACTGATGAAGCTGGTTCATCAGTTATTTAGTTAGCGGGTGAGAAGAAATGAATTGTTGAAAGTATATAGTTTTTGAGCATGATTAGCTATAGTTTCTTCTAATTCTATTTGGGCCATGAGAATTGCTAGTTCCCCTTCTTTTAAATTAGCTTCAATTATCATGCCAAGGTCGTATTGAGCTTTTAGTATATCGTATTGAGCTTTAGCCTGTTTTAATGCTAAAGCATTTACTTCATATTTCTCCTCAAGTCTTTTAATTTCATTATAGGTAGTGTTTAAGTTATCGCGAAGGTTTTGCTTTGCTTGGGTTTCTTCAAGCTTTGTCTTGGCTAAGGCATTATTTCTCATATTCCAAGAATCATTCACACTTACCTGTCCTGTAATATTGACATAGCTATTGAGATTGAATTCTGCAACTTTTACATTTTCTTTTTGTAACATAATTGATGGATCTCTTACTAATGCTCTTTCGATAAAAGCATTTAATTGAATTTCATCCATATCCATAGGGGTATATTCAGCATTGTAATCTAATACGAATCTCTCTTTTTCATTTGCTCCGATAAGTCGATTTAAATATATATAAAGATCATCAAGATTCTTTTTAAGAAGCTCTAATTCTCTTTGCTTCTTTGAATAATCTTGCTCCGCCTTTATTTTATTATATCCGCTTTCTTGCCCTAATTCTGCTTTTTTCTTTGTGATATCTAAGTTAGTTTTATCCAGTTCTAGTGCTTTACTTGATAATTCTATTGCCTTTTTAAGTGATTTGATAGAGTCAAAATATACCTTCACTTGATATTTTATGGCTCCTTCTGTAATTTCCCTTTGATATTTTTGTGCTTCTACACCATAGTCTGTTTGAACTAAAGCACTGATTGCACCAAGATGCGCTAGATTCTCTTGTATCATTTGTTCTGGTATTGCATTCACTCCATCTGATGGAAGAGCATTTATAATAACTGCATTTCTTGCATTTTTCTGTTGTTCTTCAATTGTCTTTGCTTGTTCTTCCAAAATTTTTAGGGATACGTTGTTTTTTAGGGCTTTATCTATTGCCTGTCTATAGGTTATCTTCGTTCCTATTTCATTTATAGTAAGAACCGGATACTCCACTAGCTTTACTTCTTCTACTGGCTTTTCAGGGGTGGTATCAATTTGAATTATATTATTATCTGAATCCCATATCACTTCTGCTCCAAATAGTTCCCCAACAAAGCATAGGGGAACCATGATATTCCCATCCACCCGTTTTGGTGCAGCAGTCAATTCAACTTGTGTCCCATTTTTATATGCTATTTTTCTTCCTGGTATTAGTTTAATTTCTGTATCTATATTTTTTGCCACAATAGCACCTGTATCCTTATTCCAACTAACTGTTGTCCCCAACGCTTCGAATATTTCCCTTAATCCGACCAATCTAGTATTGTCTTCAATAATTGGTGATACTTGAAGTGGCTGGGAAATACCATTCACCTGAAGGGTAGGGATATTAGCTCCATAGACAGGGGCTACAGAGGAAATCATTGCCATGGCTAAAACTATAGATGTTATTTTTTTAAGGGGTTTTTTCACTTGCATTTTCCTTTCTTTATTAGTTTAATTTTATATCAAAAGGAACTTCTGCATATTTTCCGCTACCATCATTCTTTAGAACTTTTAAGACTAGATGAATTCCTTTTGAATCTTCTGGGATGTTTTTAAATATTATGAAACCCTCTTTTATTTGATCCTTTCGTACATCGTGATACCAACTCTCATCCCACCTTGCACTTGTGATATCGGATATATTATAGGTGGTTCCGTCTACCTCAATTATAGTCTCACTTTGAATCAGTTGTAACGGGGTAAATTCCTTGTTTTTAATAGCTACAAATATTTTTGTTTCATTATCACTTTTTAAGACAGTTTGTACTGTTACATCCATATCAATATACGTTTTTAAAATCGGATAAGTCTGATAAATTCTTGTATCTTTTTCTTCTACTTCTTTTACATCCTCTATTTCTTTATCATCGTCTTCCTTGGGCATTTCCTTGTAAATTATTTTCTCAATTACTTCAGGCTCTGGAGTTTTAATCTCTACTTTTTGAGTTTGGGCATTCCAGTTTATGGGCATATTGCTTCCCTCAGCTATAAAGCGTATAGGCACATATACTGAATCCTTATAAATAATTGCCGGTTTATCCTGTGGTGGTTTTTTTTCTTCTCCATTGAATTCAAATCTAATATGATTTCCTAGATATGCTGATATTAACTTTGAACTCTGTGCTAATACTCCCGTCGACATAGTTAAAATACTACCCATTACTGTTCCAATTATTATATATCCTATTTTCTTTTTTAACATAATAGCCTCCTATAAATTATATTTAAAAGAGAGACCCCCTAGGGGGTCTCTCTTTTGTATAGGGTTAGTTATTTTTAGTTAAATGTAACTGTCTTAGTTGCATCTTCCCAAGTATATGGAACATTTAATGCACTAGCAACCCAAGCGATAGGAAGGAATGTTCTTCCATCTACAACTTCTGCTGCTGTATCCATTTGAAGAACTGCACCGTTTACTACTAATTCTTTGCTTCCAACTTTAACTTGGATTACACGATCTCCAAGGATTGTAGCTGTCTTAGTAGCTTGATCCCACTTAATGTTTTGTGGTTCAATACCTAATGCATATGCAACATATTTTACAGGAAGCATTGTACGTCCGTCTTTGATATATGGAGCTGCATCAGCTACAGCAACATCTTCTCCAACTGTATACTCTGTAGCGCCTACTGTAAAGGAAACTTTTGATAATGAACCAGAAACTTCTCCTTTATGAGGAGCTGGTGTAATGATTTTAATGAAATCTTCTACTTCTATTGCATCAACGTTAAATTGGTATTCATCATTAATTGGACCATCTACTTCTTTAAAGTTAGCTACTACTGCATCATCTAAACGGTTTCCACCGATTAATAATGAATAGGAACCTTCTGGTAATGAACGGCTAATATCTACGGTTAAACCTTTAACTACGATTGTACTTGCTTCTTTACTTTCACGTTTAACTTCCATAGACACCATTCCATTTGCTACTCTTGCATCACCAAGTACTAAGTCACCTGTAACTTCTACAACTGGCTTGTAGTTCTTATTGAAGCCCATGCTTTCTGCTCTGAAAGAAAGTACCTTTCCTCTTTTGAAAGCTCCTGCTTTTGTTTCAGTGATTGTAACATCATTAACTGCTACTTCTCTATATCCAAGTTGTACTTCTGCTGTTTTGATAGCAGCTTTTACAACTGGTACAACTTTTGCTAATGTAACTTCAAATGCCTCTGGTAATGCCTGACCTGATACTTCCGCAACAAGGTCTCCTTCAACTCCACCTTCGATAGAACCCCAAACCTTAAGAACAACTTTACCCTTTTTACCAGAGTTAACTTCAATGTCACTTAAGATAATGATATTTCTATCAGCATTCACGGTGATTCTTGAATCAGATTCATCAACGCCTTTGAAAGGTGCTCCTGCAATTTCGCTAGCATCGTCTACTTTTACTCTTGTGATTTTGAACCATTCTGGATATTCAATTACTGTTCTTCTTTCAGATGCCCAAGAGTTAACAGTGTTTTCTTCAATTACTAACTTTTGAAGTTCATGGTCACCTTTTTCAGCATTTTCTGGATCATTTTCTAGATCATTCATTTCCCATTTACCAGAGAATAATTCGTTTGGATCTCCGTCAGCTTTTACTGTTACACCATATTCGATGTATTTACCTACTTTAAGAGTTTCTTCAGTAATGTTGCTTCCTGCGAATTTAACATTAACATCACCGAATTCAGCATCTAATGTAGATTTTAATTGAAGATCTTTAATAATGATTCTTCCATTTGTATTTTGAGCTGTACGGGTAGCTCTGTATTTGATGATAAGAATTTCTTTATTATCGTTTTGATTACATCTTCCGTACTTTTCATATTCTGAGCTGCACGGGGTTATTGTATCAAATCCGCCAGCTGCTTCTAAGGTTACATTTGCTAATCCATCTACCCATTCGAATCCTGCTGGTGCAGTTAATTTAATTTCTCTATCTTCTGTGTTCACTTTTTCGATTGAACCTGGTTTTAATTCTTCAATCATAATTGTGTCCAATTTAAGTGAATTTGGGAAATCTGGTGTTCCTAAAACAGTTGTTTTAGTAGAACCGTCTCCTGCGTTTGCAATTACATATGAACCTGCAGAAATATTTGTTGCCATTGGATCAATAGTTACTTTCGCTTCACCTGCATCTGTTACTTTTACAAACATAGGAACACGAAGTTCATCCTCACCATTTGTAACTGCTCTTTTTAATGTAAACTCTACCATCTTCTTTGTGATTACTTTGTAAGCAAATTGTCCTACTATTTCACCTGTAGCTCCTGCATCAGATCTCCATTCAGCATTTTCAAATGTTAAAGTGAACTTTTCACCTAAATTAACATCATCTCCTGCCTTAGGATTAATAATTAAATTTGTGTCGTTTAGTTCTGTGTCTTTCTTAATTGTTGGTACTTTGTCAATACGGTTATCAGAAGCCGCAAAGGATACCATTGGTAATGATGCAATAACCATTACTCCAGCTAATAAAGCTGCTAGCTTTCTTTTTAACATTTCTTTTCCTCCCTTGATTTTGTTTTGTTTTGTTTTTTCAGAGATATGTCAAATCCTGCTAATCTCTGCTTTACAAAATAGATTATAACACTGCAAATTTTACCAGTCAACAAATTTGATAGATATGTAACAATACTGTAATATTGTCCACAGTTTATAACAAATCTGAAAACTGGTGGAATATGCCTGCGGAAATTATTATAATATGGAATTATTTTCTTTGCAAGGGGTTTTTGTTTTTGTAATACAGACGTAATATTGTATTGAAGTTTTTTTGTAATTTTGATATAATATCCTCAATTTACACTTTATATAAATAAGGAGGATTTCATGAGAAAATTTAGTTTAAAATCATTTTTAGTTGGATTCTTAACTTGTACTATGCTTAGTGGCAGCTTATCGTATGCTGCACAGTATAAGCCTATACAAGTAGCTGTGGATGCAGTAAAAAGAATTATTGTTAATGGGGCTGATAAGACCCCTACTTCTTTTAAACCCTTTATGTATGAAGGAAGAATTTACGTCCCCTTAGCATATATTGCAGAAGCACTAGATATGCAAACTAAATGGGATTCTAAAACTTCTACAGTATATATAACTAGTAATGGAGCTATCGGTGAAGATACTTATGTAAATGGCTTTTCATATGAAGACTTCAGTGCAGCAGGTAAGTTAGTTGTTAAAGATGACAATGGTAAGAAACTATTTTATTTAGAAGGGATACAGCCCGATAAGTATAGGAATAGTACTGCTTCCTCTACAGTATCTTATAAACTAGAAAATTTCTCTAAGTCAAAGGATTCAACTAAATCAGATAAAGTGTTTAAACACCTAGTGGGGAAATTTGGATTTCTCAGCGGTGGAAATAATACTGAAGATATCCATGCGCAACTAATTCTTTATGATGAAAATGATAATATTCTTTATCAAAGTGATTTCATTAGGGGAAATATGAATCCCATCAATCTTAATGTAGCTATTGATAATGTTAAGAATCTAAAAATAGAGATTAAAGCAAGTTCTTTTGAAAAAGGCGCCAAAGCAAATATTGGATTCGTAGATTTGAGGTTATCGGAAAATTAAGAGGGTGGAGTAAAGGCCATCTTCACTGAATTATTGTTCTCTATGTAGGTAAATATAAAAAATAAAACCTATCTTCTTTAACGAAGATAGGTTTTATTTTTACATTAGGGTATTTAGTTTATCTATGAGTTTATCTTTAGGTGCTGCTCCTACCATTTGATCTACTACCTCACCGTCTTTGAAAAATACTAGGGTTGGGACACTCATAATTGAATACTGGGCTGCTAAGTCCCTGGCCTGATCTACATCTATTTTGTATACTTTTGCTTTGCCACTCATTTCTTCTGAAAGTTGATCGATGATAGGTGCCATCATTTTGCATGGTCCGCACCAAGTAGCGAAAAAGTCTACTAGGACCGGTTCGGTTGAGTTAAGTACTTCTGTTTGAAATTCTTGAGATGTTAGTTCTTTTGCCATTATTGTTCTCCTTTCGTGGTTGCGAACAGACATAAAAGCCTGCCCTTATAGGAATAAAATATAATAAAAATATGATTTGATGTTATACTATATAGAGTATAGTAATTTTAAAGTTAATATGCAAGAAAGATGGAGGTATTTTTTATGAAATCTTATGAAGACTTAATTCAAGAAATCTCTAGTACGGGAATTCCCCAAAAACCGTTTTTTACAGTGATGCAGCTTAAGGATGGCCATGTCTTTACCATCGAGGCGGATTCCACAGAGGAGCTTTATAGTTTAGTTGTGGCTATGGAGGACGAAGCCAAAAGAGAAGGACTACTTGACTAGTTCTACTTTTTTATACATTATGAGCATCATCCCTGCCATCATTGCCCCTGCACTTAAGAATGCCACTTGATAGTTTATCCCTTCTATGATTAACCCCATAAGTATTGGTCCTATGGCAGATAAGGGGGTAAATAGGATAGCAGAAAGCCCAAGATAAGTGGCTCTTTTTTCTTCTCCCCCCAAGGATATTATGAAATTTGATTGGGTTACTAGTACAACACTTTCTGCTATTCCATGGAGTATGAAGATAAAGTATAACAAGCCTATACCTCTTATATTACCCATTAGGAGATAGCTTAAAAGATATATGAAATGCCCTGCTATCATGGCGAATTTAAACCCTTTTTTATCATTGATTATACCCCATATAACCGAGAAAATACTTCTACTAATTAGCCATAGGGAGGTCAATAAGGCAACTTCCTTGGGGGTAATGGACAAAATTTCCTTAGCATATACGATTCTAAAGTTTGCTGCGGCATTACCTATTATGGCAAGACCTATAGAACATATGGCAAAGGTAAAGTTTTTGTCTTCCTTAAGAATTGTTAATAGGTTTTTTGCATATTTTAAAAAGGATTCCCTATTGGTGTTTCTTACAAAATCCGGCTCTTTCATTTGCATAAGTACAATGTAAGATAATGTGGTAAAAACACCTACTAATATAAAGATTAATCCATAATTAAATGGAAATGATAAAAACCCAAGGGCCACTACACAAAATAAGGCACCTAAAAATTCCGCACCGCTGGTGATTGCCGTTCTAATGCCAAAAAACCTTCCCCTTAATCTTGACGGTACTACTTTAGCTATCATGTCCGTCCAGGTAACGTTAATTAGCCCCGTTAAAAGGGAATATAGACCATAGCTTATATAGACACCAGCTATCATCCATGCGGAACTTTTTATAAAAAGTACGGATATGCCCATAAAAAACCACATAAGACGCTGTGATAGGGCAATCCATTTTAGTATTCTTAGGTTGTTGGGCTTTGATTCTATAATCTTAGCCATAAATATCTGTGGAAAATTAACTAAAACTGTTGACATGGTTGTCAAAAGCCCTATTAGTATATTATTTTGCACATACTGACTTATAAAAAATATTATGGTAGTAGTAAGAGGTGCCATCCCTGCTCCAAAAGCAAACAATACTCCATCCATGATGGATAAGTACATATTTTTGTTTAAATGCTTTTCTACAAAACCTTGGTTTTTTATTATATCCATAACATCCCCCAACTTATTTTAGATTATAGGAAGTCCGTAGTGGCCCTTTTAGTTATGACTTTTAAGATCCTTCATTGACTAAGGATGAATATAACTTAAGCTTTTTGATATTCTTCGACTATTTTTCGAACTTGGTTATTTCTATTTTTTCAATGATTACCGAATCTTTTGGTGCATCTTTTATTCCCGGTTCTGTCACCTCTACGGCTGCGATGGCATCTACCACATCCATTCCTTCAAATACTTGTCCGAATACGGTATGCCTAAAATCAAGATGGGGAGTTCCCCCTTTTTCTTCGTATATTTTTACTAATTCCTGTGGATACCCTGCTTGCTCTAATTGTTCTAGGTATTCTTTTTCAAGGAAGTTATTTTGAACTATGAAAAATTGACTACCATTAGTGTTGGGTCCTGCATTTGCCATAGAAAGAGCACCCCTAAAGTTAAGGATATAGGGGTTAAATTCATCTTCAAAGGGTTCCCCCCATATGCTTTTACCCCCTGTGCCGTCGCCATTTGGGTCTCCTCCTTGTATCATGAAATTTTCAATTACCCTATGGAAGGTTAGACCATCATAGTAGCCATCCCTTACATGAGTTGTAAAGTTTTCTACTGCCTTAGGGACATATTCCGGGAAAAGACGGATTTTTATTATCCCCATGCTGGTAGTCATTATAGCTATTTCTTCCCCTACCTGTGGGGTATCAAACTGGATAATTTGCTTAGGCTGATTGTCATTTTTATCTTCAGATTGCTTAGTTGAACACCCTGTAAGGGCTATGATAAGTATACATAGGAGCCATAGTGATTTTTTCATGCTTTTCTTCCCTTCTTCTTGTTTTAATTTGTTGATTATCATCTAGTTATTATAGCATAAATAGAGAAAATAGGTAGTGCAGTTTTTAGGGAAATAAAGGGAAGAAAAGGGCTTGTTATCTTTGGCAGTATATAGGCCCCACAGTATTATGATTGTCTAAAATTCATATGGCTTAGAAACCTTTGGAAGGATTGCTGCCCTTCTTTAGTTTGTTTGTAAACCCCTGCGTGTTCTAGGGCCGTTTTAAATTTTAGGGCAGTTTCTTTTTCTAGAATGGTTTTGGCTTCTGTTTGGGAATTCGATATACCATAAATAAATGTTAATTCTTTTATCCAAGGAATATGCTGATTTAGTTTTGGATTAAGTAACAATTGGTTTTCTAAGGATACCCTCCCTGTTAATATCTCTTTTATCAAATTAAGCTCTAGGCTTAGGCGGCCTGGAAGTACTGCAAGACCCATAACTTCTATCAAGCCTATGTTTTCTTTTTTTATATGATGGACTTCCCTATGGGGGTGGTATATACCATCTGGGTATTGGTCACTGGTTCTATTGTTTCTAAGTACTAAATCTATTTCCCAATTTCCTGTTTTATTTTTGCGCACTATAGGTGTTATGGTGTTATGAGGCATATCAGTATGGGCTATGATGCCTGCTTCTTTATCAGTATAATTTCTCCAGGTTTCTAGAATATAAAATGACAAATCCTCAAGCTCAACCCTGTTAGAACTATTTAATCTTATGGCAGATAGGGGCCATTTAATAATTCCAGCTTTTACGTTTTTGTACTCAGGATGGGTAAAGCTTTTTATAGTTTCCGCCATTTCCATAGGAAATCTATGTCTTCCCCCCTGATAATGATCGTGAGTTAGAATTGAGCCTCCCACTATGGGAAGATCTGCATTGGAGCCTACAAAGTAATGGGGGAATCTCTCAATAAAATCAAACATCCTGATAAAACTCTGGTTTGTTAGCTTCATAGGAGTGTGGTTTCCATTAAAAACGATACAGTGTTCATTATAATATACATAGGGGGAGTATTGAAAATACCAGTTTCCCCCTCCTAGATTCAGGGGTATTACCCTGTGATTCTGTCTTGCGGGATGATTTACTCTTCCCGAGTATCCTATGTTTTCTATGCATAAAAGACATTTTGGGTAGCTACTTTGAGGGGAGCTTTTTGCTGCTACTATTTCTTTTGGATCTTTTTCTGGTTTTGATAGGTTAACTGTCATTTCCATCCTTCCATATTCTGTAGGGATATTCCAGTATAGGTTTTTGTTTATACGGTTCATACGGATATATGTGGTATTCTTGGAAAAGTCATAAAACTTATTTGTGGCTTTTTTTATGCCTTCTTCTTTTTCTAGATACTCGAAATCTTTTATTACCTCTCCTTGCCTAGGGGTTAGTATACCCATAATTTTGGTGTCAAATAAATCCCGATGGGTAATGGTGTTTTCCTTTATGATTCCCCTTTGGTAGGCGTAGTCTAAGAGATTATCTAGTATATGATATATATCGTAGTTTTTAGGAGAGGTGACATTTTCACTCCCCTTATTTGATAATCCCTTAGCGCCATAAGGTTCCTTAATTTTTAACACTTCCATCAGAGCATTCCTTATAGGAATAGTATCGTATTTTGTTATAAGTTCTTTATCTAGGGCATATTGTATGAGATTTTCTATATCCTTTTGTGGGTAAAGGTTTTCCATGGGTGCTCCTTTCTAATCAATTTTTCTTGCTCCATCTTTGATATTGGCTATGTAAAATTCTGGATTTAAACCAGTTATTCTTTTATAGTTTTCTCCTACCTGCCGTATAAATTTATTTACTGCTTCTTCCTTAACTATGGATATAGTACATCCTCCAAAACCTGCTCCTGTCATACGGGAGCCTAGGACCCCTTCTACTTTCCATGCCTCTTCTACCATGGCATCTAGTTCGTCACCCGTTACTTCATATAAATCCCTCAGGGATTCATGGGATTGGTTTAGGAGTTTTCCAAAAGCTGTGATATCCCCTTTTTTGAGTTTTTTTACAGCCTCTTTTACTCGGGTATTTTCATATATGACATGCTCTGCTCTTTTTCTTATAACTGCATCGGTTATTGTAAGTTTATTTTCTTCAAATTCTTCTGGGGTGATAGCTGCAAGATTATCTACATTAAGACAGGTTTTAAGAGCTTTTAGAGCTATCTCACATTCTTTTCGCCTTTCGTTGTATTTGGAATCTGCCAATTCCCTTCTTTTATTAGTATTAGATATTATTAATTTCATTTGCTTTAAAACTACTGGTACATAAGTATATTCTAAAGTGTCACAATTTAAATACATTGCCATATCTTTTTTGCCCATGCCTATGGCAAATTGATCCATAATTCCGCAGTTGACACCTACGAATTGATTTTCTGCCCTCTGTGAAAGCCTTACCATTTCTATTGGTTCAATATCACAGGTGAAAAAATCTTTAAGAAAAACTGCTGTAAGTACTTCTATAGAAGCTGAGGAAGAAAGTCCTGCACCGTTGGGGATATTCCCATAATATAAGACTTCAAATCCCCCTAGTTTAAAGCCTTCTTTGAGGAATTCATGCACTACTCCCTTAGGATAGTTTGCCCAATCATCTTTTTCATCGTATTGGATGTTATCCAAATCTACAGTGACTTCTAGTGGCAGATTTAGGGATGCTAGTTTTATCTTATTGTCATTTCGTTTTCTAGCTAGGGCAAAGGTTCCAAAGTCTAAGGCACAGGGGAATACATGACCCCCGTTGTAGTCGATATGCTCCCCTATTAGGTTGATACGCCCTGGAGCAAAAAATAGGGATGGGCGTGGCCCTTCACCAAAGGTTTTGGTGAAATGGGTTTTTAATTGCTCATTATTCATTTTGGGTCCTCCTTTTTTTATTTTTTAAGGATGCAGAGTGGTGCAAGAATTCCGGATAATTAGGTTGGTATCTAGGATTACTTTTTTAAAACCTTTTTGAGGATTTTCTATTGTTTTTAAAAGTAGGTTTGCTGCTACTTCCCCTAGGGTATACATGTTTTGGTCTACGGTTGTAAGCTTTGGTTCACTGAGTTCAGTGATTACGATATTGTCGTATCCTATTATTGAAATATCCCTTGGGATTTTCCTATTCAGTTTTTTTGCAGCTTGAATTGCTCCTACCCCCATCCAGTCATTGCAGGCAAAAATTGCTGTTGGGGGCTGACCTTCTCTTAGTCTCTTTTGAACTTTATTAATACTTAGTTCCACAGTCTCTATGCCATTACCATCGTTTATTACTAATATGTTTTCTTTTTTTACGGGGATTTGATGCTTTTTTAGGGTTTCATAATATACTTCTTCTTTTAGGTCATAGGAGTAACTTTTTTTACCCCTAAGAAAAGCTATCTCTTTATGGCCTAAATTTATTAAATATTCTATAGCTTGTAATGCCCCCATTTCTTGATCATTTAGGACAAAGTTGGCTTTAATCCCCCTATGGTAGCCATTGATTAATACTAGGGGTACCTTTAGGGCTATATCTTCATAGAAACCGTTTTCTATATTTTTATACTGGGGATCTATAACTAGGATTCCGTCCACCTGCTTGTCCATTAGGTTTTTGACTTGGTTCTTTTCGGAATCTTCGTTGCTATCGGTATCGCATAGAAAAAGAGTATATTCTTTTTTATTACATATATTTTCAATTCCCTTTACTACTATGGGGAAAAAGAGATTGGTAATACTAGGAATCACTACTCCCAGTGTATTCGTACTTTTATTAATTAGGCTTCTAGCTAGGTGGTTTGGTTTAAAGTTCAGGTTTTTTATAGCTGTTTCTACTTTTTTTCTTGTTTCCTTTTTCACAGGATAATTATTATTGATTACCCTAGATACGGTAGTTATAGAAACTCCCGCCTGTTTTGCTACATCTAGTATGGTAGGGACTTCCAAGTATATACCTCCTTTATAGAAAGCCTTTTCTAAATTCAGCATAACATACCCGATTTTTCTTTGCAATAAAATATTCGGGTATTTTAATTATTACTTTTTTCCGTGGGTACGGATTAATTCCATTATTTTTTCAATTCCATTTACGGTATCACTTTTTTCCATGGCAGTTATATACTTTTGGCGGTTCCTATATAACTCCATTATGGTTTGAAATAAACTTTCTTCTGTTAGTTCTTGTTCTTCTAATCGTTCACTAAATCCCTGTTTGTAGAAGGAACGGGCATTTAAAATTTGGTCGCCCCTACTGGCTTTTTCAGATAAAGGAATTAGGATATTTGGTTTTTTCAGACTTAGTATCTCCGATATGGAATTTGCCCCTGCCCTCGATATGATAAGGTCTGCTGCTGCAAATAGGTGGGGTAGTTCTTCCTTTACATATTCAAATTGTTTGTATCCTTTAGTACCCTCTAAGGAATCTTTTTTATTATATTTTCCACAAATATGTATGATATTAAATGGTTCCGTTAGTATAGGGACTAATTTGCGGAGTATAGAGTTCATAATAACTGAGCCTAAACTCCCTCCCATCATCATTATAACGGGTTTATTATTATCGAATCCGCATATTTTACGTCCTGTTTGGGCATTTCCTAAAAATAATTCTTCTCTTATTGGTGTTCCTGTTAGAATTCCTCTCTTTGTTGGGATATATTCTAGGGTTTCTGGAAAGTTTGCACATATCTTTTTTGCAAAAGGAAAGACCAGTTTATTAGCAAGTCCCGGAGTTATATCGGATTCATGAATGATAATAGGGACTCTTAAAAACCATCCTGCTGCCGCTACAGGGACTGTTACATAGCCTCCTTTTGAAAATATTATGCTTGGTTTTAGTCTTGCAATAAGATTTAATGCTTCTGCCCCCCCTGCTAGAACTTTAAAAGGATCCGTTAGGTTTTTTATATCTTTATACCTTCTAAGTTTTCCTGAAGATATGGGATAGTAGGGTATTTTTAGTTCTTCTATTAGTTCTTTTTCTATGCCGTTTTTACTGCCTATATATCTTACATCCCAGCCCTCTTTTTGGAGTCTTGGGATTAGGGCCAGATTAGGGGTTACATGACCAGCGGTACCGCCGCCAGTTAGGATGATTCTTTTCAAAGGGGTCACTCCTTTATATGGTGTATTTATGGGGTAGTATAAAACTACCTCAGGATTATATATTGTAAGTATTGATTACGGCTTGGGCAACCTTTTTTGCTACTCCTTCGTCAAATGGTTTAGGGAGTAGGTTTTCTTCATTTAGATCTTCTTCTTTTATCATAGAAGCTATTGCCTTAGCTGCTGCCAGCTTCATTTCTTCAGTAATTTGTTTTGCTTTTGCCTCTAGGGCACCTTTAAAAATCCCCGGGAAAACTAATACATTATTTACTTGATTGGGGAAATCTGAACGGCCTGTTCCTATAATTCTAACCCCTGCCCTTTTTGCTAAATCAGGCATTATTTCCGGTATTGGATTTGCCATAGCAAATATGATTGAATCCTTATTCATGGTAGATGCCATTTCTTCCGTAACTATACCCGGGGCAGATACTCCTATAAATAGGTCACAACCTTTCAGGGCATCTTTTAGGTTTCCTTTTACATTTTCTTTGTTCGTGATTTTAGCTATTTCTCCCTGGGCCCAGTTCATCTGCTTAGCATCTTTATGTAGTATTCCATTTTTATCGCAAAGTAATATATTATCAAAACCGTAGTTTAAAAGGAGCCTTGTTATGGCTATGCCCGCTGAGCCTGCGCCGTTTATGACTACCTTCATAGTTTTTTTATCTTTTTTTACTATTTTTAGGGCATTTATTACTCCGGCTAAAACCACTATGGCTGTACCATGTTGATCATCATGAAATACAGGAATATCTAGCTCATTTTTTAGCCTTTCTTCTATTTCAAAGCATCTAGGGGCTGCTATATCTTCTAAGTTAATTCCCCCAAAAACAGGGGCAATGTTTTTTATTGTTTTTATTATTTCTTCTGTATCCTTTGTATCAAGGCAAATAGGAATAGCATTAATGCCTCCAAATTCCTTAAATAAAACGGCTTTCCCCTCCATTACTGGCAGAGCTGCTTCAGGACCTATATCTCCTAATCCTAGAACTGCTGTACCATCGGACACTACTGCTACGGTATTGCCTTTTATAGTATATATGTATACTTCATCTCGGTTTTCATGAATCCTTCTACAGGGTTCTGCAACTCCCGGGGTATATGCTATGGATAAATCTTCCTTTGTTTTTACTTTTGACTTTGAAGTTATTTCTAATTTACCTTTCCATTTTTTATGGGCATCTAGGGACTTTTCTTCTATATCCATGAGGTTCTCCTTTATGATTTTGTTATTGTTCTAAGGTAAATTATAGCATAAGGAAAGAGAATCCGTCTATATTTTTGTACCTAAGGCCTTGGGGGTAAAATTCCTTACCATACTTAGAATGATGTGTGGGATTTTTGATAGTTTCAATTATTGATGGAGGATTTTTTGGATATAATATTAGGTAAAGTTTTATTGATTTATAAAATAAGTTGTGATAAAGTTTTCATATGTTTGTTTTTTCTACATTTTTTTATTCTTGAAAGGAGAAAGCACTATGTGCGGTTTTTGTGGTTTTATTGATCAAATAGATAATAAGGAACAAATATTAAAGGATATGATGGATTCCATTATTCATAGAGGACCTGATAGTGATGGTAAATATATAGATGAGAATGCTGCATTAGGGTTTAGAAGGCTTAGTATTATTGACTTAGAGGATGGTTCTCAACCACTTTATAATGAGGATGGTAGTTTGGTTTTGGCCTTTAATGGAGAAATCTATAATTATCAGTCCATCCGTAGCGTTTTAGAGGAAAAGGGACATATTTTTAAGACCCGCACGGATTCTGAGGTTTTGGTTCATGCTTATGAAGAGTTTAAGACAGAAATGCTAAGTCATCTAAGGGGTATGTTTTCTTTTGTAATATGGGACAATAAAAACAAAAGTTTATTTGGGGCTAGGGATTACTTCGGCATTAAGCCCTTCTACTATTACAAGGAAAATGACACTTTGGTTTTTTCTTCAGAAATAAAAAGTATTTTAAAACATAACGCAGTTAAAAAGGACTTAAATCTTGATGCCTTAGAAACTTACCTTACTTTCCAATATTCTGCTCTAGAAGAAACATTCTTTAAGAATATCTATAGACTTCCCCCTGCCCACTTTTTTATATATCAGGGGGGCAATATAGATATAAAAAGGTATTGGGAGCCTGTTTTTGAATCTGAAAATAAGCCCCTAGAAAATTATGTAGAAGAAATAGATAACAGGATGAAAGAATCTATCAAAACCCATAAAATAAGTGATGTTGAAGTTGGTTCGTTTTTATCTAGTGGGGTTGATTCCAGTTATGTAGCAGCATGTTTTAAAGGGGATAAAACCTTTACCGTTGGGTTTGATTATGACAAATACAATGAAATAGATTATGCTAAGGCCCTCTCTGAAAAAGTAGGTATCAAAAATTATCATAAGCTTATTTCTACAAAGGAATACTGGGACATACTCCCTATGGTCCAATATTATATGGACGAACCCCTAGCTGACCCTGCGGCGGTTGCTCTTTATTTTGTGAGTGAACTAGCCAGTGAACATGTTAAGGTGGTTTTATCTGGGGAAGGTGCTGATGAACTATTTGGGGGCTATAATATATATAAAGAACCCCTCGATTTAAAGATTCTAACCAGTCTCCCCATGCCTATCAGAAAATTTCTTGGGAGATTAGCTTCCATGATTCCTTTTAATATTAAAGGAAAGAACTTTTTAATCCGCGGCAGTAAGTCCATAGAGGAGCGATTCATAGGTAATGCCTTTATGTTTACCGAAAAAGAGAGGAAAGAGCTTCTTAAAAACAAAACTACCGCCCCTTCCCCTTATGAACTTACTAAACCTTTTTATGATAAAATCAAATTAAAAGATGATATTACGAAAATGCAGTACATTGATATCCATATGTGGCTTTGGGGGGATATTCTTCTAAAGGCAGATAAGATGAGTATGGCTCACTCCCTAGAACTTAGGGTTCCTTTCCTAGATAAGGAAGTGTTTAATTTAGCAAGTAAATTACCCACTAAATATAGGGTTAATAAACAAAATACAAAGTATGCCCTAAGATTGGCAGCTAAGAAGAATATGCCTGAAAATGTCGCTAATAAAAAGAAATTGGGTTTTCCTGTGCCTATTAGAATTTGGCTTAGGGAAGAAAAATATTACCAAATAGTTAAAGAGGAGTTTTCTTCCCCTGCGGCAGAGATGTATTTTAATACGGAAAGGCTGCTTTCAATACTCAAGGAACATTATGATGGCAAAAAGGATAATAGCAGGAAGGTTTGGACTGTATATATGTTTTTGCTTTGGTATAAGGAATATTTTGAAGACGAAAAAAAGGCCTAGGGGAAATCCTAGGCCTTTTTTTGTGATGGCGGACCTAGATAACTAGGTTTTAATCCACCCATATCGATTACTAGTTTTTGTAATACCACTATGGGATCAACCATCCATATCTTAAGAGTATGATATCCCTTTGTTTTTATAATATGATTACTTTTGATTACTCTTATATTATATATAACACTTCTTGCCCAATCAGCTTCATCAAAGCTTCCATCCTTTTGTTTTTTAACCACATCTATAATCTGTATGGGTTCATCATCAAAGGATATCCCTATCCTAAGACCTCCCTCTGGAACAAAATCCAAGGAAGGGGCTAAAATGGCATTAACTTCAACTTCTCCTGGATTAAAGATATATAGCTTATATTCTAAACACGGGGAATTTTTAGGTGTGTGTGCTATTTCTGCTGTTACAGGAAAAATAGCCATGGAAGATAATGTTCTCCCATAATTATCTATCTTTTCCCATCCAATATCTTCCACTTCTGTTTTATTAGTAAATTGTTCCGCTTCTATAGAGATATAGCCATTGGTTTCTATAAAACCATCTATGGAATCAATATCTAAACCTTGAGGATTGAACACTTCAATATTAACTTTAACTTCTTGCCCACATGAGCTTACTATTTTTAATATTCCTTCAGGATTTTCTTCTTTAGGAATACTATCCCAATCTATATCTACCCATATTCTTTCTTGTTTATCTATAATACCCGTATTCTTGTTTAATTTGATCCATTTCACATTAAGATATATATTAAATTCAAAAGGTTTATTTCCTTTATTGAATATTTCTATATATCTCTTTTCTTTAAGAATCGGGTTAAACTGTGGTAAAACACACTTTTTATCAGAAGTATCCCAAGTATCAGTACTCTCTTCTATAGCTACTGCCATATAGGGTCCTTCTTTTGGCATAATCCTTATAACATCTGGAAATATATTTTTATCTGGTTGATTCCAATAAGTATATCCTATATGGGTTTGATCCATCATATGGTTCCATTTGCCTTTACTCATTATATTATTGTAATAATAAGTAAGTTCTTCATCCTCTTTAAATGCTAGCTCTGCCAAATTCGCTATATCATTAGTTATTGTCCTTTTTTGTTTTCCATAAAGCCTATTTTTCTCAATATAAATATATAGCTTATTAATATTATAAGAAGCCTTTGTAGGATAAAGAACCAATTGATAAAAAGCATCTTTCAAATCCTTAGAAATCTTCTCATATATATTTTCTGCTTTTGTCACTATTTTTTCAAAGTCAAGGAGAATCCTTTCTGCCTCTTTATAATTGGTGATACTGTATAATTCTACAGAATTAAGAAGTTCAGGTTTTAATCTTCCATTAAATTTTGAATACATATTGATGATATATGCTATTTCTTTAGCATATTCAGGACCAAATTGTTTTTCTGCCCAAAGTATACTATATTCTTCTATATTATCCTTTGTGTAAGCCTTTATATCCCATGCCATACGCAAAAAGTATTCCATAGGAAATTCCATGGGTTTAAGATCACCTACATTTAAAATCCATATCCTATCAGCTCCATATTCATAGGCTTTATGCATTTGTTCCCATATCTTATGGATTGGTACTGTATTTATCCATTTATAAGATCTAGGTCCTCCTACATAATCAAGATGATAATATATACCTGCTCCCCCTACTCTTTTTCTTTCTGTTTTACTGGGTACCCGTCTTAAGTTACCATAATTATCATCCGACCATAATAAAGTTATATCTTCATCAACCCTCATTCCTCTTTCATAATACTCTTGAACCTCTTTATAAAGGGCCCAAAGCTGAGGTGTTTTTCTTATATCTGTATTAGTTGTATCTTTTATTATCTCCCTTTGATTTTTAACTATTTCTTGAAGTAATTCAATCTTTTCTTCAATACCCATATCCTCAGCCATGGGCTCATCTCCATCTCCCCGCATACCTAATGTTATTATACTTTCATAGTCCTTATTTCTTTCTATTCCATACTTCCAAAATTCATATAAAAAGTCCTTATTTGCAGAATAATCCCAAGGACCGTGACCATTGTTTTTCCATTCTCTTTGAGATCTTAACATAGGTTCATGATGGGAGGTACCCATGATAATACCGTAATAATCTGCCATCTTCGGATTTAGAGGATCATCTTCATTAAAGGCATTATCCCACATAGCAGGCCAAAGATAATTAGCCTTAAGCCTTAAGATTAGCTCAAAAACTTTCTCATAAAATTCATGACTAAAATCCCTGAAGTTTGACCTAACCCAGGCCATAAGAGAAGGCCCCTCATCATTTAGAAATATTCCCCTATATTTTACACTGGGCTCTCCTTGTTTATATGTTCCATCTTCAACAACTAAAGTACTTTTATATGGAACCTTTATATCTGCCCAATAATGCCATGGGGATACTCCTATTTGTTCAGATAAATCATATATTCCGAATATAGTACCTCTTTTATCACTGCCTGCTATTACTAGGGCTTTTTCGATATTAGGTAGTGGATTGGTGATAGTTTGTATTACAAAGGCTTCCCATTTTCCCGTAATATTTGAAACATCTAATTTGTTTTCAGAAATCAGAGCATCTATGATGGGAGATTTTCCTATAGTTCCTATTATGACTGAACTTCCAGATAAGTAGGAGACCTTATTTTTAATTTTCGGGAGTAGAGATGTAACTCTGTGTATATCATATTTCAAATCATGAACTGCCCTTATAACTCCTTCATAGTCTTGGGAAGATACATAAATATCTGAGGTTTTTTGATTATGAGCTAATAAAAATCCATCAGAAGTATATATATTAGTGATGTATTTTTTATTGAACATATTATTACCTCCTGTGCTTTGGATTTTATACCCTATAAAATATGAATAAAATTTATTATTTTAATACCACATTTTATAATTTCCACTTAAGGCTAATAGGGCAAAAAAGTATAAGCAATTATCATAATAACGTCTTATCCCTTTTCGAACAGGAAGGTGCCAAAATCTATGAACGAAGGTCTTTGCATTTTCTCCTGTAGCTGCTAGAGATGCCATAGCAAGGGTAGCTAAAAGCCCTGTGGGGTGCAGAGCCCTTTCTTCAAAAGGGGTACCGTCTACTTGGTATTTATGATAATCTGAGGTGTCTTTATCTATGAAAAAGTCTTGGATTCTATTACATTGTTCTACTGCCCATTTATCTTCCCTAAACCATTCATAATCTAAGGCAATATTAGCAACTACTCGGTAAGAATCGCTATAAAAATCACCGTGCCCTTCTTCTTTTCGAGGGGTACCGTCAAATTCCGCATATTCTGGGGCTAAGCCCGTAACAGGGTGGCAAGTCTTTTTTAGATATTCCCTGCTAGCAAGCACCGCCTCACTCCAAAACTGTCTATCTTCCTTATTCGCCCATAGGCTAAATAATTCATAGAAATGGGGAAGATGATAGGATGGATCAGAAAATGGGGTTTCTGGAACGAATTTAATGAGTTTATTGGTGGAATCCCACATGGGATCCCCTATTCCATCTTTCCCATTATGGATACATGCCTTTAGGATATCTTTTGCCTGTTGGCTGTAGTTAAAGGGTTCTTCCTTATCTCCCCATCTATTTGATGCAAAGAATAAGGCCATAGCAAAAAATTCTTCTCCATCCGGAGCTGGCCCTTGGGCCCTCCTTGTGCCATCGGTATTACAAGACCAAGCAAAATAACCTGTATATTTCCCTTCTCTATGCCACATATATGTTTTGGTCCATTTCCATAGGCGATCGAATTCTTCTTGCTTATCCAATTGAACACATATCATCATTCCGTAGGACATACCCTCAGTTCGTACATCTATGTTTCCTGTGTCTAGCATATATCCCATATCATCTCCTACGGGATAGTAAAACCTTGTATTTTCATCGCCATAGAATAAATCCTTAAAGGTATTTTCGACTTTTTGTTTGATTTGGATATCGGTATAGCCTAATTCTTTGAATAGGTTGCGATAATTTGTTTTTTTCATTGTTATCCTCCTTAGGGCTATGGGTGGTGAGCTGCCATATTAAGTAAAAGGTTAGTTCTGGTATACAGTGCTCAAATGACAAGTATTTATATCTAATTTTCGTAGTACTGGAACCAGTCAAAATCTGCATAGTTTTCACTGGGGGTGTTGTTACTTGTACAATACATTCCTATGGTATTTCCTACAAAGCCTCCTGCTACATCGGTACTTAATATTCTTCCATCTACATTATCTGCAAGTATTATGGACTGGTTGGAATCTAAAACACTCCTATAGGAAAATCTAAGTTCTTGGCCCCAGGCCTCTATTTTTAGATATAATCTTTTAGCATTAACTCTAGACTTTGCTAAAACTTCTTCTTTCCCCTTTTGACATCTTATAAGCTTTAATATGTTTTGGCCCTCTTCCTTTGTATATTCCATGCTTAGGTAGAATTCATTACTTTGGACTATGGCAATCCCTGCAGATTCTTTTTCATTTTGGGGATTAAACTCCATCGCAGTTTCTGCAACAAAATCCATATGTTGCTGTCTTAATCCTATAAAACTAGGGTTAACCAATTCCGATAGTTTTTGGGGACGAAGTTTTATCCTTATATACCCATGTCTTTCTTCCAAACTATAAAAGTCTTCCCTTGGATTTCTGATAAATAGCCATTTATAATCTAATTCCTTCCCTTCGAAATTATCACAGGGGGAGGGTTTTGATAGCTTATGGAGTGGTAAAGTAGGTGCAATATGTTCTTCTTCTATTATTCCTTTTCCAGGATTTATTACAGGCCATCCATTTTCCCAAATCAGTGGAACCATAAAGGTTTCCCTGCCGAGATTTCTATAATAACCCCCATAAGGCCTTGAAGCTAGTACTACCATGAACCATTCCCCATTGCTGGTTTCTATTAAATCTCCATGACCCACATTAACAATAGGATATTCTTGTCCTAAATGTCTATGGGTTAAAATTGGATTAGAGGGATATCCTTCATAATAGTCATTTATCTTTTTACTTCTTCCTATGGTCACGGCATGATCAGGTCCTGTTCCCCCCTCGGCAATCATAATATAATAATACCCATCCTTCTTATATATATGGGGCGCTTCTGGCCAAGCAGCATTAACTAGGGCTCCTTCCCATATTATATGGATTTGCCCTACTAACTTCATTGTATTTAAATCTAGTTCTTGAAGCCAAACTTCATTATCTCCGTAATATTTTGCCCCTTCTTTTTTCTCCCTTGTACCTACATAATAGGCTCTTCCATCGTCGTCGAAAAATAGTGAGGGATCAATACCTTCTGCCCCTTCCAAGAAATAGGGTTCGGACCAAGGCCCCTTGGGGTCTTTTGCTGTTACTATAAAATTACCTCCACCACTTACATTAGTTGTAATCATATAAAATGTACCTTCATGATATCTGATGGTGGGAGCAAAGATTCCTGCAGAGTGGCCTCCCCCATCAAGGTTTACTTGAGAATTCCTATCTAACACATTTCCTATCTGCCCCCAATTTACTAAATCCTTACTATGGAATATGGGAACCCCGGGGAAATAAGAAAATGTTGATGTAACCAAGTAATAATCTTCTCCTACCCTACATATGGAAGGGTCCGGATAAAATCCTGGGATAATCGGGTTTTTATATTTTCTTTTAGACATAGCTGCCTCCTTAGTATATTTTTCTTTTTAGTTTATCTTCAATTCCTGTTTTCCTATAAAAATAAGTATTAATAACATCTCTCCATTCTTTTGAATGCTCTTTTTGGATTTTTAGACGCTCTAACACCCTCTCAAAAATCTCTTTATCCATATATTCTTCTAGACTTATCCATTTATCCAGCAACTTGGCTGCCTGTTCTGCCCCTTCAAAATGGGTATTATATATATACTGTATTATGGTTTCCCCCGATTTTAGAAGGTAGGTATAGGGTACATGATGAAAGAATAATAAAAGCTCCTCAGGGCAGGTATCTATAGATTCGTATATATCCCTATTTTCCTTATAATATTGGGAAGTATACCCTGTTCCTTTATTTGTTCTATCTACACCTATTCCTTGATAATCAGCCCTATGATAAGTTCCCCATTTATCGTATTCATATCCATCTACATTAGGCCCATAGTGATGATTTGGATTTACCATCCACCCGATACCTAAAGGGGCATTATAGTTTCTATAAATTTGAAGGGATGAAAGTAGCATTTCACAAATCCCATTAACCACCTTAGGATGATTGCCAAAGGTAAGTATTACCCATTCCCTTGCAATTTCTTCTGCCGTTAGGTCAGGATTCCATATGAGTCTTCCGTATCCGTAAAAATTTGCCTGGGCTAAGGTATGCCCTGTCCAATTAGTGTCATTTCCAGTGTTAGATACCGCAGCAACCCCTGCATATCTTCGCCCAAAAAGTGAACCATTTGCTACTTTTGTTATGGTTGAACCCTTCCCTTTTGCATAGGTATCAAAATCCATAACCTCTTTCCACATGGGAACCAAGTAACATAAATGTTTTTGTTGCCCAGTATATTCTTGGGTTATCTGTAGTTCTAGAAGTTGATTGGTCTTAGTCATTCCTCCTAGAAGTGGGGATACCGGTTCCTTAACCTGAAAATCCATGGGACCGTTTTTGATTTGAATGATTACATTTTCATCAAAGTCACCATCCAAAGGCATAAAATTATCATAAGCTGCCCTTGCCCTATCAGTCTTTTTATCTCTCCAATCCTGTAGGCAGTTATACACAAATGCCCTCCATATAACAATTCCTCCAAAGGGTGCCAAGGCTCTTCCTAACATATTTGCCCCATCTGCATGGTTTCTATTGTATACATAAGGTCCTGGGTTAAACTCCGAATCTGCTTTAACTAAAAACCCTCCAAAATCAGGGATATAATCATATATTTCCTTTGTTTTTTCCTTCCACCAAGATTCTACTTCTTTATCTAGGGGGTCAGCGGTTTTTAATCCTCCTAGATACATAGGACTTGCAAAATTAATGCTCAGATATGTCTTGATTGCATATGCTCCAAAAATATTAGCAATCTTACTAACCTTAGGAAGAAATTTAGAAGTTATAAGTTTTGGAGCCTCTCCCCTTACATTTACATTATTAATAACTATACTATTAATTCCAATGGAAGCTAAGAGTCTTGCATAATCTTTAACCCTTTTAAGGTCATGGCCTATTTCATTGTTTTTAAAGAAAATAGATTCCCCAGCATAACCTCTTTCGATACTGCCGTCCATGTTATCCCATTCATTTAGAAATCTTAAAGGGTTTTGGGGAGTTTCTTTAATATCTATGTTGTTTATATCTCTTTCTAAACTTAAATGTCTTAGAAAATGAAAAACCCCATGTAATATCCCCTTGTCATTGTTGGATGAAATTATGATTAAATCCTTTTCATCTTTCAATATTTTTCTAATTAAAAAACCCTCTTCCCCTAGGCTTTCCTTTTCTTCTTTGCTAAACTGCACTTTGAAAATTCTTTCAATGGTATCAAAATTTCCTAAAATTAAGCCTTCCAATGGGGGTTCTTTTTCAATGTCCATTTTGACTTCTAATAGCCCTAATATGCCCCTTTTAAGTTCGTCCACCGCAGAAGTAAGGATTTCTGAAGAACCCTCTATCCAAAGATACTTTGCATATTTTTCATAAGTATTTACAAGTCTTTGATTAGTAATCTTATTGTATCTTAGCCAGCAGTTATAAGTTATGTTTTTCATCATCTTCCTCCCTTGATTTAATTTATAGTATTTTTATAATAATAGTATTACTAAAATTGGAGAATCCTATAAAACGCTTCCTTAGGTTCATGATTTTCATCAAATAGGAGAGGCCAGTTTTTCCTGCCCCTTACCGGAAAATTGTCCAGCCAGTTTTCGTCATCGGCTATCCCCCATAGGGTAACACCATTTATCACTTCTTTATACTCCCTAAACATCCTAAATGCCTTTTCGTAAATCATTGCTTGTTTTTCTATCATCCCAGCTGTTGGTTTGGTTAAATCCATCCTTTTATCTTCAAAGCCAAACATTGAAATATCCATCTCGGTTATTTGGACCTTTAACCCCAAGGATGCATATATTTCAAAGCTCCTTTTTATTTCATCAAAAGATGGTTCAAAAATATTCCAGTGGCCTTGTAGGCCCACCCCATGAATTGGAGTACCGCTTTCTTTTAATGATGATACCAGCCTTACAATTTTTTCGCGTTTTTTGGGAGTGCTCTCATTATAGTCATTATAAAACAAAAGGGTATTAGGTAGTTTTTTATGTGTCATTTCAAAAGCCCTCATAATATAGTCTTCTCCTATGATACGAAGCCATTTACTATCCCTTAGGTATTCTTCTTCCTTGTCTTCTATTACTTCGTTAGCCACGTCCCAGCAATAGATGCCATCACCATATCTATTTGCTAAAACATAAATATGTTCGTCTAAGGTTTTAAGCAGTGCCTCCTTAGATATCTCTTTTCCCTCATTATCTTCAAATACCCAAGCAGGGGTTTGATTATGCCAAACAAGGGTATGTCCTCTTAATTTCATATTATTTCTTTGGGCAAAATCATATATCAAATCTGAATCTGTAAAATTATATTCCCCAGCTTTAGGGTGAAGAGATTCAAATTTCATCTCATTTTCAGCAGTTATACTATTGAAATGCTTAATTAAAATATCCCCATGGGTTTTTATAGTTTTGGTATTCACTGCTGCCCCGATAGGAAAATAGTCTTTATATGCCATAAAAAGTGATTGATTTTGACTACTCATGGTATCTCTCCTTCATAGGTTTTGTCATTTATTAGATTGTTAAAGTCTTCCCTACAATTTTGAATAATTTGGCTCCTATTTATATAAAAAAGAATAAAAAACACATCGAAAGATGTATTTTTTATTCTTTTACTCCACCTACGTTAAGCCCCACTACAAAGTATTTCTGTAAAAATGGATATACCATCAAAATAGGCGCAGCTGCAACAACGGTAATGGCTGCCCTTATGGAAGTTGGAGTGACCATTGCCTTAGCCACTGCCTCTCCTCCAGCAGATACCCCTGCTCTTAATCCTGGATCTGCATTATTTGCTGTTGTGGAAGCCAAAAGTTTCATAAGCTCATATTGTATAGTACTTAATTCTTGCTTTGACGGTGCATATAAAAATGTATCAAACCAAGAGTTCCATGCACCTACTGCAATAAACAATGCTACAGTTGCAAGAACGGGTTTGCATAAAGGAAATATTATTTGGAGAAATATCCTAAATTCTCCTGCTCCGTCTATTCTTGCAGATTCTACCAAGCTTTCTGGGATTGTTCCTATATAAGTCCTTATAACAATAACATTAAAGGCACTGATTAAACTAGGGATAACATAAACCCAAAAGTTATTTACTAGATGTAAATATTTTATTAACATATATCCTGGTATTAATCCTGCACTAAAATACATAGTAAGGACCAGCACAGTTGTAATCGGTTTTCTAAATATATATTCTTTTCTACTTAAAGGATATGCAAGCATAGTGCAAAGGAAAACCCCTAAAATTGTATTCAGTGCTGTCTTAACTAGGGATATATAAAAGGCATGGTATACCGTCCCTGTTGAAAATACCGCCCGGTAATTTTGCCAAGTAAATTTTCTAGGCATCAAAAATATTCCACCCCTAATGGTGTCAAGCCCTTCATTAAAGGATACTGCTATTGTATTTAAAAAGGGATATAAAGTAACTATAACAAGACAAACCATGAAAATAGTATTAAAAGTTTTAAAGGCATACTCTTCTACCCTATCCCATTTTATTGCTTTCATCTTTTAACCCCCTTTAGATAAGCTGTTCTTCCCCAAGTTTTTTAGCAACTAGATTAGCTGAGTAAATAAGTATAACACTTACAACTGTCTTAAACATACCGGCTGCCGTAGCAAGAGAGAAGTTAAACTGACTAATTCCATATTTCAGTACAAATATATCTATGGTTTCCGAGTAATCCATAACCATTCCATTTCCAAGAAGATACTGAACCTCAAAACCTGCATTTAAGATATTACCTATACTCATAATAAGAAGTATTACAAAGGTTGATTTTATACTTGGTAATGTAATATACCACATTTTATGATAGCGATTAGCACCATCTATATCTGCCGCCTCATATAAGGCTGGATTTATAGCAGACATGGCTGCAAGATATATGATTGTATTCCATCCTACAGATTTCCATACTCCGGCGGCCCCTACAATACCCCAGAAATATTCACCTTTACCAAGCCATAATATAGGACTTTCAATAAGTCCAAAATTCATTAATAGCACATTTATAATACCATCTTCTGTAGATAATACATTTGCCACAATCCCTGCAGCAATTACCCAGGATAAGAAGTGAGGTAAGTATGAAATCGTTTGAACAGTTCTTTTGAAAAACATACTTTTAATTTCATTTAATAATAAAGCAAGAATAATTGCGGAAACAAATCCTAAAATTAGGTTTATAAAACTCATAGCCAAAGTATTTCTAAGAACCCTAAGGAAAGATGAATCAGAAAACAGAAAATTAAAATGTTTAAATCCTACCCAAGTCTGATCAAATAATCCTTTTGCTGGTTTAAAGTCTTGAAATGCCATTACCCATCCTATAGCAGGAACATAATTAAACAAAATAATATAAAGTAGGAATGGAAAGGACATAAATATTAGCTGCTTTTGAGCCTTTATATTTTTCAATGTTATTTTATCCCTAATGGGCTCTTTCTTTGTCTTTTTTCTTATCTTTTTTTCTACCACCGCTGCTTCAGCCATATAACCCCTCCGTTTCTAAAATAAACTAGGCGATGGGTCCTCCATCGCCCAGCTATTAACTCTTATTTGCTGGTCCAGTTTTCTAATCTCCACTGGATTTGTTCATTGATTCTATCTTCGTATGATTTAATGTTAAGCTTTTTAATTTCATTTACATATTCACTCCAAGCATTATCAAACTTGCCTGGCTCTGCCAAAATAGCAGTTGGTAAATATTTCATAGATAAATCATTTAATTTAGTGGATGCAATCTTAGCTTCTGAACCATCTATGATGTTGATTTGCCATGCTGGATATGCAATTGGATTTTCTGGTGGTGTTCTTAGGAATTCTCCCCATGTCTTCTTACCATAAGCTTCAAGGAATTCCTTATCATATTCGGATAAACCAGCAAAGAATTCTTCAGGTTGTTCCCCAACCCCTGTAGCATTTCCATCACTATATAGTCCTTCTAGTTTAGGAGAGGATTCCCAAACTGCTTGGGCTTTGTTTTGAAGTATCCAGGTTTGGTCTTTTGCATTTGCTCTTTGTTCAGGAGTTCTGTAGAATCTACCATTTTCATCTACCATATAGTCTTCTTCTTCAACTCCCCATTGAAGTAGCTTTTGCCATTCTTCTGTTACCAAAGTATCGAACATTTTGATAATTCTTTCTGGATTTTTTGCACTAACAGAAATGCCAAATCCTGAGTTAACATTTACAACGCTTCTGTCAGCATACCAATCTTGTCCTACATAGCTTTCATCTAGTACAACAGGTAGAGGAACCCAAGTTCTATTATCTAAACCTTGTTCAATAAGAGAGTTTTTAGCATCTCCAAAGTTCCATCCTTGGTCAAACATTCCAAGTACACGACCTGTGGATAGTTTTGCAAGATATTGGTCATAGTTTTGTGTAAAGGTTTCTCTGTCTAATAATCCTTTGGCATTGATTTCATTTAATTTTTGGTAATAAGTTTTAGCATAATCTTTATCCGCGAAAATTTCTGCTACATTTGTATCATAGTCTACTACCACTCCACCTTCATTAGGTTTACCTACTAAGTGTTGAGGTGGGTTAACAAGTCCGAAGTTTCTCCAGTCATAGGAGATAATTTCAAATCCTATTGTTGGTTTCCCATCGATTTCTGGGTATTTTTTAGCATATTTTTCGATAAGATCAAAGTATTCATCAAGAGTATCTATTGTAGTAATATCAGGATATCCTGCATCTGCCAATACTTCTTTTTGAATCCAGAATGCCGGTCCATAGTGTGAACTTGGTTTGTATTCACCACTGTATGCCCCATAGTTTGGCATAATATAAAGTTGTCCGGTATCTGGGTCCTTAATCTTTTCCCAATATGGCTTGTAATGTTCGTAAAGATTTGGAGCATTGTCCTTAATGAGGTCATCTAGAGGAATAAATGCCCCTGCATTGATTAATTCTGTTCCTCCATTTATTACATCAGGGTATTCTCCACTGGCAATCATAACTCCAAATCTTTGTTTGCTATCTCCTACTAAGAATTCAAAGTTAAATTTAACCCCTAATTTTTCCTCAATAAGCTTGTATATCTTATTATCTTTAGGTGGTTGTTGTCCTGGAGCATTAATATAAACGTCTAGTTCTATCGGCTCTAGTTTCTCTTCTGTTTGTTTTCCGTTGTTTTCAGTTTTTTGTGTGTCTTTAGGTTGTTCTACCTTTTTACTCCCACAACCAGATAAAAGAACACTTGTGCTCATAACAACTACTAAAGCTAGGCTAGCTAGTTTTTTAAAACTTAGCTTCATTGGTCTTCCCCCTTAGTTTATGATTTATTACAAAAATAAATGTAATTTATCTTTGTAACTATTATTATTGTACAATAATTAGAGGAACAATCCATTTACAATATTAAAGTTTTACCCCCTATAAAAATTATATTATCTTTCATTGTAGTCTGAAGGTTTAACTTTTAGGTATGACTCAAATTTATTGATAAACCTACTGTAATTAGAGTATCCTAGATGTTGGGCTATCTCATTTAGTTTCATATCTGTATTTTCTAGTAGCTGTTTTGCTTCTTCTATTCTTAATTTATGAATGTATTCATTAAAACTCATGCCATAGGTCTTCGAAAAAACTTGCCCAAGATAAACAGGGTTAATGTAGAATTTTTTAGCAATTTCTTTAAGGGTTATTCTTTCATAAAAATGGCTCTTTATATACCCTTCTATATCATATAGTACTCCTTTAGCTTTTTTGTCTCTTAGGTTATCCATATGATTCATAATATTTATAGAATAATCTATAAGAATCTGTTTCATTTCCCTTATAGTTAAATGACTTTTTGAAAGTCCCTCTACATCATATTTGCTAAGGAAAAGTTTATAATTTTCCTCATCCTCCCTCATTAACCGCATTCCCTGATATAAGACATTTATAACAAACATCTTGAAAATTTCTGGAGATATGAGTTTATTATAGAATTCTTCTTCAACCTTGTTAATAATCCTATCTACCTTTTCATAGTCTAGGTTTCTTAGGGCCTCAAAAAGGGTTTCAACATATAAGATTCTTTCAAATTCGTAGGTTATCATTTTATCTTTAATCTCTTCATAAGTTAATATTCCTGAGCTTTTCATAAAAGGTTTAAATTCTATAGCCTTCATAGCCAAGGTATAGGCTCGCCTTATTTCTAATATATCTAAAACTTCATTTCCAATACTAATATATACCCCAAATTTATCTTTATCTAAAACATCTTTAAGGAGTTTTTTTGTAAAGGTATAAACCTCTTCCTTATTTTCTGTCCCCATAACAATACCTAAACTTGTAGGAGCAATATTTACGATGAATATATATTTTTTAGTTTTTTTCTGCTTGTCTGCTATTTCTATTATTTTAGAGATATTCTTTGTCCCTGTCTCTATATGGATATAATACCAAGCCTTGGACTTGTACTCTTGTTGAAGTTTGTTTTTTAGAGCCTCCTCTACATATTTCCCCTTGGTAAGTTTTGAAATGATATTTGCAGATATTTGATAATCAAAATCTTTTTCTATATCTTTTATCCCTAGTCTTTTTTCTAATTCTTTATTTATTTCTTTTAGAATCCCAAGTGTTTCTTCTTCTATAATTGGCTTTAATAAATAATATTTAACCCCGTATTCCATGGCTTTTTTTGCATACTCAAATTCACTATAGGCGCTGATGACAATAATTACTATAGGGTCACTTATATTTTTCCTTATATATTCAATAAGTTTTAATCCATCCATAACAGGCATTTTTATATCCGTAACCACTACATGGGGGGCTGTTTTTTTAATTTCATTTATTGCTTCTTTCCCGTTGCTGCATCTACCACAAATCGTAAAACCCCATTCCTTCCAAGGAATCATTATTTCCATACCTTCCAATGCTGCCGGTTCATCATCTACCAATAAAACCTTATACATCCATATTATCTCCTTCCCTGGATAGTTTAGGAATAGGAATCATAAGAGAAACCTTTGTTCCCCCTTCTAAACTACTATCTATTTTTAGTTCGGCTTCTTCACCATAGCTAAGCTTTAATCTTCTGTATACATTAGAAATACCTATATTGTTAATAGAATTGTTGTTTTTCATATTTTCAATGATATCTTTTAATCGATAACTTTCGATGCCTTGCCCATTGTCCTTTACTGCAATGATTAAATACTCGGGATTTGTTTTAACTGTTACTGTTACTTTTCTTTTTCCCTTTATTGCCTGCAAACCATGTTTACAGGCATTTTCTACAATGGTTTGGATGCTCATTTTAGGCACCTTATAGTCCATAGTATGTTCCTCTATGATAAAATCATATCCGAACTGCTCCCCAAATCTAAATTTTTCTATTTTAAGATACATCTCCGTAAAATTTATCTCTTCTTCTATAGTAATCATATCCTCTTTCCAGCTTAAGAGTCTTCTAATTATTTTAGATAAATATTTTATAATTTCTACTACATTTGTATAATTATTTTTTACACATACAACCATAATAGCATTTAAGGTATTAAAGAGAAAATGGGGATTTATCTGTCCCTGAAGGAAATTAAGTTCTGCCTTAACCCTCTCTAAGTCAGTATCCTTTTTTTGAAGTTGTAATTTATAAACATCATTAATAAGGGAATTGATTTTCGAAGCCATAACATTAAAACTTCTGATTAAATCCCCTATCTCATCCTTTCCTTCATTTATTTCTATGGTCTTGATATTATCAAAATGTTTTTCCTTTACTTTTAGCATATGCTTTGATAAATTCATAACTCTATAGTTATAAGATCTAAGAAGAATTATAAGAAGCGAACTAGATACCAAGGTGGTAATAATCATTAAAATAAATATGTACCCCCTGGCAGAGTTAATTTCCTTATTTAAAATGGTGGTGTCTATGACTCCTATGATTTCCCAGTCGCTTACTAGATTCTTTTCAAAACTTTTACGCATAAGTTGTTTATCTTTACCAAAGGTAATTTCATCAAAGTTTTTAAAGTTTACCAAGTCCTCCTCATATTTTCCGGTGGAGCAGATAATTCTACCCAAATTATCGACCAAGATTAAATCCATATATTCTCTTTCTCTCTCCATTATGTCATGGATACTATTCATATTGATGTCCAGTCGTATTATGTTTCTATCTTCCGAATAAAAGGAATAGATATTCAATTTCTTAAAAATACTTATAGCAGAAGCAATACTATTAGGGTATTGAGGTAAGGAGGACTTGTATGGATATACAAACATATCTTGATCTTCTTCATATATTTTTTTATACCATTCTTCATTTCTTATTTCTTCACTAACATAAAAATAATTTCTTCCGCTGATAATAGTTGGATTAAAAGTGTATACTTTTATATCTTCTATATCCCTATTAACAAGCATATATAAATCCACCCTATCTCGCATATATCTATAGAAAGAAAGATAATATTCCGTATCGCTTTCATATCTATTATTTAATAGCTCATGTAAAGATTGATCCATGGAAATAGTTTGGCTAATGTCCATACCTGCTCTTAAAATGTCTTCTATCTCATTAGAGGATCTGTTTAATGAGATTTTAAGGTTTTGGTTTTCTCTTTCCTGTACATAGGCTCTTACGGAATTTAGGAAAAAGCCATTGGTGATAATAATAGGTATTAACACACAAACCATGTATATTAGAAAAAGCTTCTTATTAAGGGGAATATTATTTACAACATCAAATATCTTTTTATGTCTTTTCATTAATTATCACTCACTTCAGATTTTTATACGCGGAGGGTACAACCTGAGTATAACTTTTAAACTTGTTCGAAAAATACTCTGCATCCTTGTATCCGATGGTCCTTGCAATATCTGAAATCTTCATATCAGTTGTTTGTAACAACCGCTTTGCTTCTTTTATTCTTATATGGTGGAGATACTCATTAAAGTACATGCCCGTGCTTTTTTTAAACAATTGTCCTAAATACATAGGATTCATATAAAACTTTTCTGATATCTCCCGTAGCTTTAAGTTTTTTGGGTAATTTTCTTGAATATATTTTTTAATTTCATAAATTATATTGGATGAATCTTTAGTCCTTGAATGTGAAATATATTCTGCCCCATAGAGACATAGCCTAATTGTTATTTCTATGATATCTATAAAACAATCTTTTTTTATGTCTATTTTTATGTTTAAAAGGTTTTGAGTAAATTCCTCTGCATCCCCGTTGTACTCATAAATCTTTTTT
>JGI24712J26585_10000497_pt1 | contig 33654 bp, 18 predicted proteins | sample BioPla3DNA2_FD_26585 | JGI IMG/M metagenome (IMG submission 26585)
GANNGCAGGTCGTCGGAAGACATACAACCCATGCCGGTCGTGAACACATAATAACGGCCGTCACAAAACGCGGCGACGGGATCATGTGCGTCAGGATATTCAATGACCGTACCGAGAAGGGATCCGCGCACCTGGGAGGAAAGGGTCGCGGAGGCTAGAAGGCCGAGGAAAAGGAGAAGGAACTTTTTCATCTTCAGAATGCTGATGGTTTAACCGAATGCAAGTTAGCACTTTTGCAGTATTTTGGGGAGACTACCCTGCCTGAATAGATGAAAATACACTCTTTCGACAAAATTTTCGACCAACAAAAAACAGATTATGAGATTACTTGTCCTTTTTGGCTATTTGGTGTCGAAGAGACCGTAGGCCGCATTGAGGAATACCGGATAGCATTCCGCAGGTTTTCCCCACATGCTAATGTAGTAAAGGATGATAAGTTCATTCTCTGGATCGATGATGTACTCGGTTCCAGCCGCACCGCCCCAGCGGAACACTTCATCGGACATAGCAGGCACATCCTTGCGAGACGGAGTACCATGAAACAACTCGAAACCGAGTCCGAATTGGAAGCCTGGTCCGCCCTTGTTCTCCTCGGGAAGACGATTCTGTCGCATCAGCAAGATGGTCTCCGGCTTCAGAATGCGGTGATCGTTGAATTCGCCTCCGTTCAGGAGCATCTGACAGAACCGAGCATAGTCCCTGATGGGTCCATACAGGCCTAGGGTGCCGCCGACATAGGTCTTGGGGCCGTTGAAAAGTTGGTCCAGATTGGACATCGGCGAGGGGACAAATGCTTCTTCGGACTTACTATAGGTTGTCACGAAGCGCGGTCGCAGCGATTCGTCATCGAAGAAAAAGCCGGTGGCGTCCATCCCTAAAGGGTCGAAAACTGTTTCCTGAAGATATTGCGAAAGGGGTTTGCGGCTGATGATCTCGATCAAGTACGCGATTACCTCCATATCATAGTAGTAGTTCCAGTCCGTACCCGGGTGGAATCCAAGCGGGAAACGAAGGTTAAACGAGACATTCTCCCGAACGGTGGTACGGGGTGCCCAAACCTCTTCTCCAGCTTCAGCTTTTATTCGGAGATAACGGTTCGTCAGCGGGGCCAAGTAGCCGGAAGAATGGCTCAGCAGGTGGGCTACAGTAACGGGGCGCTCGGCAGGCACCGTGCTGAAACCTCCATCGATGTCTTCTACCAGCACCTCGTTCGGGAAATCCGGGATCCATTTGGAAATGGGGTCCTCAACGTCTAAGAGGCCTTTCTCGTAGAGGGTCATCAGCGCAACGGCAACGATGGCCTTGGTCTGTGAGAAGAGCACGTAGATGTCATTGATCCGGGCCGGAGTTTGAGTTTCGATATTTTTTACCCCAAAGGACTTTTCATACACGACGTTTCCGCCCTTGGCGACGAAAGCTGTCACGCACGGGACTTTCAAGTCATCGACAAAGGATTGGAGCACTGCGTCCAAGGCGGCCACGCGTTCCTGCGTGACTCCGAGAGTGGCCAGGTCAGGACTGTCGTTGAACTGTTGGGGGATCTGCTCACCGCGGTTGCAGGAAGCAGTGAGGAAAATGGCGGAAACAGCCGTGAAAAACAAAAAGTGTTTCATAGGAATACCCTTTTTTAAAATGAATGAAGGTTAGTGGGCCGAGGAAGTAATCTCGGCGGGAAGACCGCTGACTTCGGTCCTCACCGTTACCGTTCCAGCACTGTTGGCGACGAGGATGGCAAGTCTCTTTCCGTACCAAACAGCTCGCTCGAGCGACTTGACGGAGGAGAGGTGTGCATGTTTTCGATCAGCCGAGTGTGAACGGGAACGATCCCGAGCAGATGGTCCCGCCCATATCCAGGGCCACGTGCCTGATGCTGGCGCATACAGCCCTGAAGCGGGACCTTAAGCGGGGAATGGTATTTGAATGCGTTCATCAATGTATAGCGAGCCGGTAGATCATGAACGTCTTGGCAGGAATCCTTTCGGCGAAAATGCCGTCTTGGAGCTGGAACATGCCAGTTTCCGGAACCACGGATTGCGGATTCGCCAGGGTGTTGTCCAGATCTGGGTGATCGCTATGGAAAGAAGTACATCCGGCCGCAGAGAGTCGCTGTCCCTTCTTCAGGCCCTTGAAACTTAACGATATATTCTGGGGCAAGGATGAGGTGTTGACGATCTTGACAATGTATTCCCCGGAATCGGAATCCCAGACAGCGGAGGCGAACAGACCGTCCTGTCCCTCCTGACCGCTCACAGGTTTCCCATCCATGGTCAAAGAGGCAACGTGGGTACCCTTATTGAGGGAGTACAGCTGCTGGACATACCAACTGCAGCTCCGCACGCTGGTAAGATTGTCGAACCAGATCAGATCGGGTCTCCACTGCCAGCCCCTCACATGGGCGAAGAGTGGAGCGTAAGTGGCCATCTGCACGAGGTCGGCATTTCTTTCTAGTCCGGTCATGAATGCTGCCTCTAGAAGGGATGCGTTGAAATGGTTCCACTTCTTTCCGGTGCCATGGCAGGCATATTCACCTGCGAACACCTTCGGGCCTTTCCGGTCGTAATTGTCATATCGACTCCCCTGGGCGAGGAACCAGGATTCCGGTCGATAGTAATGCTCGTCCACGAGGTCAACGCCGATCTGACGCATCTGAGGCCACAAGTAATCAAAGAGTTCGCCCTCTGAACCCGGACCCGAGCCACCAATGATCTCGATTTCAGGATGTTTCTCACGTAGGGCCTGAACGAAGGGAATGAGACGCTTCGGATACTCCGGTCCCCACTGCTCGTTTCCTACTGCCAGGAATTTCATTCCGAAGGGCTCTGGATGACCCATTTCGGCGCGAACTTTGCCCCAAGGGGTATCAGGGGCGCCGTTCGCGAATTCAATGAGGTCCAGGGCGTCCTGAATATAAGGCTGCAATTCAGACACGGGAATGAAGGCCTCCACATTGTCCGGACTGTTCTGGAACTGGCAGGCGATGCCGCAGCTAATCACTGGAAGCGGAGTCGCATCCAGGTCCTCGCACAGCTGGAAATACTCGAAGAAGCCGAGTCCGTAGCTCTGGAAATAATCCGGAAACAGCCGATCCGCATAGGTGTAATGCCAGCGATTCTCATTGACAGGGCGGTTCTCAACGGGCCCGACGGTGTTTTTCCAGTTGTACCTTGTTCCGATGTCGGCTCCTTCAACGATGCATCCGCCCGGGAAGCGGAAGACGCCAGGATGCAGGTCATACAAAGCCTGGACGAGGTCCTTCCGCAAGCCACCCTTCCTGCCTTTCCAGGTATCTGTCGGGAAGAGGGAGACATGTTCCAAGTCTGCTGCCTTAGAATCTGAAGCTAGGAACACACGTAGGCGAGCGTCCTGCATCGTGATGGGAGAAGTGAGAATCGTCTCGTACTGCTTCCATTCATCCGAAACGATCTCGATATCGGATGAAACGATGACTTGGCTTTCTACATTCGAGTCAAGGTTGACCAGTTCTGCGCGAACTTTGCTGCCAGCTCCCCTGGCCCAGACCGAGAAACGATACTGCTTGTCCCGCTGGATACCCATTCCGAAAAAACCGTCGTTTTGCAGACCGGTGTACTTGTCCGTGTGACCGGACGGGGACAGGTGTACATAGTTCGGATTTCGTTCGAAAGGGCCATCGTTTTTCAGGGAGATATTTCCAAAAGCGGTCCAACCGGTGAATGGATGAGGGAAGTCGAACGAACGATTCTTGACCATTTCGGCATAGAGGCCTCCGTCGGCAGCGAAATTGATGTCTTCGAAGAATACGCCGTACATAGTTGGCTGGATGGCAGCACCGTTCTTGGAAACATCGAGTACCAGCTCGTGGCCGACTTTCGTCGGCTTATCTTCTAGGTTGACGACTGGCCATTCTTCTTCCCACCGGATTTCACGGAGGACGAGTTTAGACTGGCCGCCATAGCGTTCATATGCGTGACACAGATATATGTCTTTACCATCGATGGTATAGGCTGAGCAGTGTCCGGATGCAACGAACCTATCACTGTCAAAGGTCACAAGGCGGCCGCCACCGATGGCCATATCCTTGCCAGTGTCGTCTAGGTAGGGTCCCTCCACATTTTTGGACCGGCCAACGACTACCTTGTAGGAACTGTTGACACCTAGGCAGCAGTAGTCCCATGAAACGAAGAGATAATACCATCCCCCGTGCTTGTACACGAAGGCGCCTTCGATAGCGTTCTTACCGGCCACCTTGGAGAGCCGATTGTCGATATCCGGCCGGTCGATGATGTATCTGCGCGCGATGGTTCGGGGCACCCCGTCGATTCCTGACAAGTCGTTTTTCATCCGGACGAGCTGAATTCCGTCCCAGTATGACCCGAAGACCATCCACGGCGTTCCGTCATCTGCGATAACGACATTGGCGTCTATAGCATTCCAATTCATTCCTTCTGGTATGGAATGGATGATCTCTCCGCAGTCCTTCCATGGTTCAGGAGATTCCGGATCAAGCGTAGAGCGGGTCAGGTGACAGATGACTGACGTCTGGAGACCTGATGACGAGGGGGAACAGAACATATGCCACAGTCCGTTGTGCCAAATAATGTCCGGAGCCCATGCCCCGCCGTGCCAGTTAGGGACATATTTTTTGATCCAGTCGAAATCGATGATCGGACCCGGAACGGATGTCCAAGTCTTGAGGTCATTGGAGATCATCTCCGACGGACCGGTACCGAAAAGATACCATGAATCCCCTTCCTTCGCAAGGACGGGATCATGAACATTCGGCTCTTCCGGATCGAAACGGAAGGGGGCTCTGGGATGTTGTTGAGATGCTGCGAAAAGGCATAGGAACAGCATCAGCGTCGTCAAGGTTGCAATCTTTTTCATAATTAGTCGCTTTTTATTTGAATTCGTGATTCATCCAGTTGTTCCGTAAAACGGCACAGGGCGAGATAATCTCGGTATTTCCGGTCGTAGGCTTTAAAACGGGTGGGGTCGGGGTTATAGCAGCAGGCAATGCCCGAATCCATGGCCTTCGCAGCCTCCTCTACCCTGGGATACAAGCCAGCAGCGGTGGCTGCGAACATCGCAGCGCCAAGGGCACAGGCCTGATCAGTACGGCAGACGTCAATCGGCATGCCCAGGACATCGCTCATCGTCTGCATCACAAACGGAGATTTCCGAGCAATACCACCTATGCCGACAATCCTGTTGATCGGTACGCCTTCTTCGCGGAATCGGTCGACAATGGCCCGGCTTCCGAAGGCAGTTGCTTCTACAAGGGCCCGGAAAATCAAGGGGGCGGAAGCGGACAGGGTGAGCCCCGTGAGTGTACCGGTGACTTTCTGGTTGGTATCGGGCGTCCTGCGTCCGTTGATCCAGTCGGTGGCAAGTAGCGTACTCTCATCTAGCGGAATCCTTTCCGCCTCGACCGTAAGAGCGGGAATGATCTTCTCACAAGCCTTCTCCAGATCCACACTGGAGATTCCTCCAAGGGTACGCAACGGCCATTCGAGAATACGACGCAACATCGCATAGACGTCACCGAAACTGGCCTGGCCGGCTTCTAGTCCTATCATTCCCGGAATGACGGAACCATCCACCTGGCCGAGGATTCCTCGAATAGTCCGATTGCCAATCTCCTGATATGAAGCGACGAGGACATCACAGGCTGATGTACCGATCACTCGCACTAGTGTATGTGGCTGAATGTTGGCTCCCACGGCGCCCATATGGCAATCAAAGGCGCCAGCGGCTACGACGACATTCTCATTCAACCCGAGGCGCCGGGCCCATTCAGGACACAGGTACCCTACCGGTGTGTCGGCCGTGGCAGTCGGGGCGGTGTAGCGGAACTTGACAAGACCTGGGTGAAGTGCTCGGAAGAATTCTTTTGGCGGAAGACCATCCCAGCGGGCATTCCACAACGCCTTGTGACCTGCAGCGCAGCGGCTGCGGACGATTTTGTCCGCATCATCGACACCGGTGAGAACGGCCGGGATCCAGTCGCAGTGCTCTACGACGGCGTAGGCAGCTGCGGCTACTTCCGGGCTTTCGTGCAGGATATGCAGGGTTTTGGCCCACAACCATTCGGAACTGTAGATACCGCCCGAGTACATCGTAAAATCGGTCTCGAAAATCTTACAGAGGGCATTGATCATTTCGGCCTCCCGCACGGCGGTATGGTCTTTCCAAAGTATGAACATCGCATCCGGATTTTCTGCAAATTCTTTTTTGAGGGAGAGGGGAACTCCGGCGCGGTCCGTGAAGACCGACGTGGTACCGGTGGTGTCGATTCCGATGCCAACGACATTGGAAGCGACCGAAGAGGCGCAGGTGGAGAGGACGTCCCTGATGGTATATTCAAGCACGTGCAGGTAGTCAAGCGGATGCTGCCGCCAACAGTTCGCTTGTGGATTGCAGTACAGGCCTTCGGCCCAGCGCGGATACTCCTTTACGGAGGAGGACAGGATTTCACCCGTATGGGTATTTACAATCACAGCGCGGGCAGAATCTGAGCCATAGTCAAGTCCGATTACATATTTATCTCCCATATTCCTCCTTTTCCAAATAGTTTTCGATTCAGTGCCGGCAGTAACCCGCAGCGGAATAGCACATCGATATTCGTAAAGCGGCTTCGCATGTAGGGAATGTACGCCAGGGTGGTGCGGAGCCTGGCGCGACTCACGCCGATCATTTCGGGTTCATAAGGCGCTCCGACGAGCCGGAGATTCTCTTTCAAGACTTCGAAAGGGATGATCTGGTCCTTCAATTTGCGGGAAAGTGTCGGCCAAGTATCCTTCAGGGTGTGCAACTGTTTTCTTAGTCCTTCCCGATCAATATATTTGGCCTTCGCCTCCTTCAGGGATCGGTCGAGATGGCCAAGCTTACCCGCAAAGAGACGCCGAATGTCACGCTCTGTTTCCTCCCAGCTTTTCCAGGAAGCCACGCAGGCGTCCACGTTCAGTCCTTCTAAACCCTCTTGCAGGAGGAATTCCAGCGAGGCCGTGGAAACCAGGGTGCCAATGCTAACCTTAAATCCGTGTGAAACATGCTTTTCTTGATAACAAAGGTTTTCCATATCCCAGCAATGCGAAAACTGGTGTTCCATCCCAGAAGCCGGTCGGCTGGACCGATAGGCCTGCATGGCGAAACCGCTCATAAGCAATCCCTCCGCAAGTTTTTCCGTACAAGCAACATCCCCGCTCCGGATAGCAACTGGATCGGCAAGGGCTTCCCGTAGGCCGTCTTGGACTAGGCTCCAAGACAAGGGGTCGATTGTCTCCACGCCAGCGAAATCGGCCAGCATCCAGTCCGCGCCTGCTGGAATCTTAGCGATCAAGTCAGCATAGCCGCTAGCAGCCAGTTCCTTCGGCGCCTCGGCGGCAATTACGGAATCCATGACGAAGCCGTAGGGGGCAGGGCAGTCTATCGTCTGTTTGTTGCCGTGGATCGTAATGGATGAGCCATAGGCCGTGTATCCGTCCATGGAAACGGCAGTTCCGACCGTCATATACTTGCGGCCGAGCAGGTAAACAACGTATTTCGTAAGGTCGTTGATGACTCCGGATCCGACCGCAATAGGAACAGAGTCACTTTTTACAAGACGGGCTTTCAGTTGTTCAATGTAGGTTAATTCGGCGAACAGGTCGTGGGCCGTGAAAATGAACGGCTCGTCATAAGGTACTCCCGCCTTACGAAGTGAAAGGAGCACGTCCTTTCCAGCGACTTCCCAGGTGTTTTCATCTGCGACAATGATAGCACTCTCACCCGGGAAAAGGTCGAGAAACAACTGAGCAGTTTCCTGGACACAACCCGGCCCGATCATCAGTCTTTTTGTGTCAGTGGTATACCGAAGTGCTTGTTTAATTTTATCCATGAGCTATTTCTTTTCTTTCAGAAACAACCAGGTAATGAGTGAACTGCACAGATACAAGGAGGCAAGGGCCCAGCTGACTCGAGTATAACCAATGACCGGTCTGGCTGGTGTTGCGAACAGGCCGACTAGGAGCGGTCCTACGAAAGTGGCCAGACCAGCGCCAAGGTTGAGTACCGAGACGGCTGCTCCCTTGTCGGTGGTAACCAGGGATGGCACTAGGGCGGAAAGCGGCACATAAGCGGCCAGCATGATGCCCCAAAGGATGCCGCAGAGGAGGATGAACCACCAGTTGTTGAGAATCTGCGGAGCATAGAAAAACAGCAGGACACCCACCGCGCACCCTACACCGCCAAACCATCCGATAGTGGTGCGCCAACCGATTTTGTCACCCACGAAGCCGAAGAGCAGGTTGGCGAAGATATTGATGAAGAAGATAATTCCCCACATACTAGCCCACTGGGCGTCGGAAAGGCCCTGATATGCCATATACAGAGGCATATAGACTATGAAGGCGAATTGGGAAATTGTGTTAATAATACGCACGATTCCACCGGCCAGTATCTTGGGTTCCCTGCCGATAATACCGAGTCCTCGGAAGAATTCCTTGAATTTGTTGGCTCTCCTTGCATCTGGATCCGCGAAGAGATTAGTATCTGGAGCCTTGTTCAAGATGAGGGCGAAGACCATGCCGACGGTGGCAAACGCCAGGGCGGACCAAAGAGTGGTGATAACGCCCAGGTGGGCATAGGACCAGGCCCCGTAGTAGGCACCCAGAACCTGGTAGCCGCCCGTAAACACGAACCAGAACCAGCCTTGTGCCGTACTCAGGGTTTTCTGTTCCACCCGGTAGGAAATCCATACCACGAAGGAATAGGCAAAAAGCGGGTACCCTAGTCCCTTCAAGGCATAAGTCGCCAACAGTACGGGCCAGTTGAGATTGGGCATACCCATACCGGCGTAACCTATAACCCCAAGGACATAGATTATGAAACCGGCAAGCATAGCGCGCCGGATTCCGAACGTCTCGGAAATAACGCCGGAGAGCCAGGAAGACAGCGTGACAGCAATGCCGTAAACGGCGAAAAGCGTGGCCGAGTTGAACTCCTGGGCAGTAATGTACTTGCTGAGCCAGGTCTGTTCCAAACCTTCGCTCATCATAAAGATCATAACACCGAGATAGCCTAGGGAAAGCGCCTGAGGTAATCCGATTTTTTTAAAAAAGACAGCCATAATCTTGTCGTTTGAGGATGTAAGATGGTGTTTTTTCCCCGCTTTGCGGAGTAATATCTTTCTTTTTTGGGAGAAAAAGCCTATGGGGGAGACTTGCCAGGCTCCTCATTGTTATTCAGACATCCGCTCTGCAGGATGGTGCTGGGCAGAACATGGTACTGTTTTTGGAAGCACTTGCTGAAATACTTCGGATCATTGAAGCCCACCATATAAGCGACTTCCGACACGTTGACACCGCTGTCGCCCGCAGCTTCCTCTAACAGCTTCCGTGCTGTCTGGAGCCGGTAAAGGCGGATAAACAGGGCCGGTGTCAAGCCGGTGAGGGCGGATATTTTCTTATAGAAGGGTGTAATGCTCATGCACATGAGCGACTGGAGCTGCGGGACGTTAAAGTCGGGGTTCATGTAATTGTCCTTCAGGATAGAAAGGAGATTTTCCATGAACACCTTGTCGGAGGGCACGATATTGACGTTGGCATAGGCGTTCTTCAGGTCGAAGGCCAGTTCGGACTGGCGCTGGCGTTGGTTCGACAGGATGTTCTCGATCCGGGCCAGTAGCATTTCTTTATCGAAAGGCTTCACGAGAAAGGCATCCACACCCTCCTTATAGCTGCTCAGCCGTGCTTGATCGTCCGAGAGAGCAGTCAGCATCAGGAACGGAATATGGCTGAGGGACTTATCAGCGCGGATTTGCCGGCAGAACTCGACCCCATCACACACCGGCATCATGAGGTCCGATATGATAAAGTCCGGATTGATCTTTTTCGCCATGACGTACCCTCGCTCGCCGTTGACGGCTTCTGCAATGTGGAAACGGTCGGAGAGTTGTCGCTTAATATAGGCTCGCATGTCGGCGTTGTCTTCTACCAGAAGCAGCACTTGCATATCCGCATTTTCGGGGGGCATGTAAGGCAGGTCTTCGCCATGAACAACCTGGTTATCAACGAGTTCCAATGGGAAAAGGATTCGGAAAGATGTTCCTGTGCGTGGCGAACTTTTAACACGGATTTTGCCATCGAGGGCGGTCACCAGCTGCTTAACCAGATACAGGCCGATGCCGCTGCTGCTCTGTCCGGCAACGAGTCGAGTAGGCTGGTTATCGATCCTGTAGAACGGGTCGAATATCTTCTCAAATTCAGACTCATCGATGAGACTGCCTGAGTTGGTAACGGAAAAATACTGCATCACCCGTCCGTTGCTCTTTTGTTGGAACTGCGCCATACCCAGAACGATCCGGCCGCCATCCGGGGTATGCTTAATCGCGTTGGAGATTAGGTTCGAAAGGATCTTGTGGATGACGTTCCGGTCCGAAAAGATGTGGTTATGGATGAAACGGAAGCGGGATTCGAACGAAAGCCTGCGTTCCTGGAGCACCGGACCGTAATCAAGTTTATAGACATCCACAAGCCTGGCAATGTTGAAACTTTCTTTCTTTACCTTGATTTGACCCGCATCCACCCGGCGCAGGTCTAGGATCTGGTTGACCAGCGAAAGGAGATATTTGGAATTCTGCTCCACAAGCCGAAGGATCGGGGCGATCGACTCGTCCTTGTTGGAGGAGGCAAGTTCACTTACCGGACCGAGAATGAGGGACAGTGGGGTCTTGAACTCGTGTGTGAGATTGGTGTAAAGCATCAACTTCTCACGATTCGCCCGCCCCACTTGCTGGGAATATTCTTCAAACTTGGCCTTCTGTTCTTCGAGAAGCAAGTTCTGTTGTTCGATGGATTTTTTCGATTCTAGAATGTCCTGTATGGCTGTCTGCAGATCTGCGGTCTTCTCCGCAACCTGGGCGGAGAGTTTCCGCTGCTTATTCCACTGATTTCGGAAATATTGGAACAGGATCAGGCCGAACAACAGGCCCCAGAACCAGACGGTCTGGAAGAAACGGGGATGTACATGGATCTTCAGGATGGACTCCTCTGGGGACCAGGCACTGTCTTCATTGGTGCACCGCACTCGGAATGTGTAACGGCCCGGCTTAAGATTATTATAACGGACTTGACCTTCTGGCGTTATGTTCCAATTATCGTCATCGATCCGGTAGGAATACAGCACGCTTCGGGGATCGTGCAGGTACATCGACGAAAACTGGATCTCAAACGAAGGGTTGGACGGCCATATATCCAAGACATCAGTCTTCCTCGAAAGATCGAGCCGATTCTGGTGTAAGATACCGGTGATTATCACGCTCCGGTCAGATCCATTGATCGAAATAACCGGATTATAGGAAGGATCGAACACGACCAGTCCGTTGGCCGTTCCGAACGCAATCCTGCCTTCAGACAAGCGATAACCCGAATCAATGTAGCAGTAGCTGGAAGGCAACCCGTCGACCCTGCCGAAATGTGTGAGGAGATGGTCGGTCGTCGAATAGTGGAACACACCTTCTGTAGAACCGATCCAAAGGTTACCAACCGCATCGCTGAGCAGCTTGGAGACACGGCTACGAAAATGTCCGTAATTCACGGGAATGGGCCGGAAGGCACCGCCCTCCTCTGACACATAAACACCGTTGCTTTGGCTGCTGACGTAAAAGGTGCCGTCCGGGGTTTCAGTGATTGAAGTCACCCGCTCATAGATGCAGCTCTGCGAATCCAACAGGGAGGGATAATAGACGGCTGTTTCGTACCAGTCCTGTACATAGTCGCTTATCGAAAGGTCTAAGACCGCTAGGCCGTATCCGCCCGCCCACAGGCGGTCCCGACTGTCATGGTACAGGCAACGAAATTGGACGGGATGCAGCCCATCCATCGGCAAGGAAATCCGCTTGAAAGATTTCCGGTCTACATCCAGAAACTCGAGCGAATGATTGGTGCAAAGCCAAATCCCCCTACGGTTTTTGTCAAACTCCAGGCTCATGACAACGTTGCTTCCGATTCCGCTGTTTGCGGTCGAGAACACCTGGAAACGGGGATGGCACAAATCTTGGTGCTTCAGATAGATGAGTCCATCGTTGCGGCTCGCCATCCAATAGTCGCCATTATGGTCCTGCTGAACGTCGAAAATGTCCTCCTGCGAGATACCTCCGTTTTCTTTCAAGGACCAGATCTTCACTTCCTTCTCCCCTGCCCGGCAGACACCGAGTCCCTTGCCCAACACCCCAAGGAGCAGGTTGCCGTCCCGGTCCTCGAAACAGCAGCTGATGATGTTGGCGGTGCCTTCCGTTATGCTCAATAAGTCCTCGAAAATCACCTTCTTGGGCGTAATCTGGTTGATGCCGCCCACCAGGGTGCTCACCCATAGCGTACCATCCTCCCCCAACAAGATGTGGTTGACGTAGTTGGTATTCAAAGAACGGTTCAGACGCCCCTGCGTAATATGGTCGAAACGGCCGTTACGCGAATAACGGTTGATGCCTTTGGACGTTCCAATCAGGATATCACCTGCCCGGTCAGCCGCCAGGCAGGTCACATGGTTGTCTGACAGGGAATGGGGATCCACGGTCTCATGGTGAAAAGTTCTAGGGTCTTTTGCTGGAAGTTATAGCAATGCAGGCCGTTTTCCGTTCCAATCCACAGATAGCTTCCGTAAGGCAGTACGGTGGATACGTCCCGAATATCCTGTAGGCCGGGCCAAGCGGAAAGGTCAACTGGAACGGCCTTTCCACCGTAAACTGTCCGGAAACATTCGAGGCCGGAGAGACCCCCTACCCAGATCAGGTCGTCCTGCATCGAGATGTAGCGCAACGAATTCAATGCGGAAGGATATTCCGTCACTTCTTCCACGTTACCGACTGCGTCCAGGACGACACGCAAGAGACCGTTTCGTTCTAAGATCCAGAGACAGTCCTCTGTGGTGGAAAGGATGCCGATCATCGGCTGAGAAAGACGGTCCCGGAAGGAGCCTAAATCCTCCGGAAAGGAAATCGTCCCTTCCTGGACGTGGATGCATAGCAGGCCGGAATTGGTCACAACCCAGATATCGCCTCGGATATCCTCGGTTACGCTATAGACAAAGTCATTGTTGATCCGGGTTCCCGGGTCGTCAGAATGCGAACTAAAATGCACGAAACGGTTGCCGTCGAAACGGTCGAGACCGTTGGAAGTGCAGACCCAGAGATAGCCTGTCCGGTCCTTGTACGTAGAGAGGACATATTCGTCACAAAGGCCTTCAGTGACACCGTAATAGGAATAACGATATCCGTCCGCCCAGGAGGCAGATGCTCCCAGGCAAAAAGTCAGTAAAACAAGGATGGAAAGCAGATGCTTCATCTCTGTATCTGTTCTGTATCTGTGGTGTTTTTAGTAAAAATAATAAAAATAAGCCGGACAGCAAAGGGAAAAGGTGCAAGAGCTGTCACGACCCTTGCACCCCAGCATCAAACCGATATCAAACCAAACATATCTTACCAGCCTTTCAACTGTTCAAGATTTGGATTATTCTGTACATCGTCGGTCGGCAACGGGATCCAGGCACGTACCGGAGTGAAATTCGCATGGTACTTGTAGGAACGCTTCTTCACCTTTGCGAGGTAATCGTTATCATAGGACAGGCCCCAGCGACGGATGTCCATGAGGCGGTCAAGTTCAAACGCGCCTTCCTTCATGCTCTCGAGGTCGAGGACCTTCATGATGTCGGCCAGCGTGTAGGAGGAACTGTTGTTTTCGAACGCAGCATAGCCATACTCGGCGTTGAAGTCGCTCTTGCCACCGGTCTCTGGATTAGTCCAGACGGATTTGACCTTGTAGTTCTGGCGCTCGCCGAGCGGGCTCAGGCCAGCTCGGACACGGACTTGGTCGATCACGGCGACAGCACCCTTGAGGTCACCGGTTTGGGCAAGGCATTCGGCATAATCGAGAAGGATTTCGCCGAGACGGAACACACGGAGGTTGGTCCCATCGACCCCACTTGCGTTCAGAGTCACGTAATCCTGATACTGGCCGCAGTACTTATTGCAATACACGCGGGTCGGCACCCAGTCCTTGAAGGAGAAGCCGGCACCATCAGGACCGATTTCGTCATTCGCTGTTCTTCTGCCTTCCGTAGCGGTCCAGGTCTCCCACTGCACATGCTGCGGGAAGTCGTTAAAGATATCGGCATAGAAAATTGTGGCTGGGATGCGGGAATCCCATTCGCTACCATTGATATGCACCTTTGACTTCTCATTCTTGAAGGCTGGGAGCACCCAGTACTCCGAGCTCTGGTCAGTCCATCCCACGGGACCAGTCCCGAGGAATTTCCATCTCCAGGAAGAGGTTGAGACGTTGGCACCGTTGTTCGTAATGCCCCAGTAGTTGCCGAAATTGGAAGAGCATGTCTCGAACTGAATCTCGAAGATAGACTCGGAATTGTTCTCAGTCGTACTCTTGAAGTTGTCGGCGTAATCAGAGACCATGGTGAAGCCACCGTTTTCGATAATGTCCCTGAAAATGGGCAGTGCTTCCGCATAGTGGTAATCACCCTTTAGGTAATCACCCCAGTTGAGATAGGTTTTTGCCATTACACAGGCAGCAAACCACTTGGTCACCATATAAGAATCCTTCCAGGGGCCGTTGTATCCAGCGGATGCCTGGTAGGAAGCTGGGAGCACCTTGTAGGCATAGTTGGCGTCCTCGATGATCTTCTGGCAGAGGTCATCGAACACGCCGGCCTCGGGCTGGTCGCCGGCGCTGGCCACATAGTCGACATACGGAGGAATCTGGTACATCATTGCCAGCTGATAGTAATCATAGGCACGGATGACCCGGGCCTGAGCTAGGATCTGCTCCTTTTCATAGGTCTTCCATTCCTCTATGTTCTCCGCATAAGTGATCACCTGATTGCAACGTGCTATCTGCTGATACAGTTGATTATAGGAAGTGAAGTTCCACCGGCAGTTCATGTCCGAATAGACATGCTTCACATATTGCTGGATCCAAGCCGCGGATTCAGAAGTCGCTTCGTCGCTTTGTCCTGAGAACTGGAAGGTGTTCATCATGGAATAATAGCTGCTGTAGAAGGAGTGGTAGATACCCACCAGGGAGGAGTTGATATCAACCTCTGTATCAAAAGCTGTGGCTGAAGTCAGGGAATTGGGATTGCTCAGCTCAAGAATATCCTTGGAGCATGCCCCCAACAGGATGGAGCAAAGGACAACCGCCCATATCTTGAATGTTTTCATAACTTAATCATTTTTAAAAAGTGATGTTGGCGCCGAAGATGAAAGTAACGGGATTCACGTAATTGGTTTGCATGAATTCCGGAACCTGGTTTACACCTGGGGTGAAAAGGCCGGCCGTGAAGTCAGGATCATATCCGGTGAAGTTGGTTAGGCACAGGAAATTCTGCGCTGTGAGATAGATGCGTGCGCTCTGGAAGACTTTCTTCAAGTCGCCCGCAGACTGGACGGTGTAGCCTAGGGAAATAGTGTTGAATTTGAAAAAGTCGCCTCTTTCGATCCAGCGATCCGAGTAATCGATATCATTGTAGGTGTAGTTCCACCCCGTTCTCGGGTAACGAGCATTGTTGTGCTTGTTGCTTTCGGACCAGATGTTATTGTAGTAGTCTCTGCTGACCTGATGCAGGCCGGACAGACGCTCATACATGCAGCGCGGTCCGTTGTACACCCATCTTCCGAGCTGACCAAAGCCATTTATCTGAAGGCTCCACTGGCGGAAGGAGAGGTTGAAGTTGAGACCCAGATCCACCTTCGGCCACGGGCTCTTATCTTCGATCAGCTGGCGATCAGCGGTCGTGAGGGCGCCGTCACCGTTATAATCGACGAATCGGATGTCACCGGCCGTGGCGTTCGGAATCAAGCCATGGGTCATTGCTTCCTCGTTGGTCTGATAAAGGCCGTCTGTCTTTGCAAGAAAGAATAAGCCGATCGGATAGCCGATTTTGGAAAGGGTGCGACCGCTGTCATGATATTCGACACCGTAGCCGAGGCTCTTGAGGGTGTTTTTATTATGGGCGACATTAAGCCTAATGGAATAGGACCAGTCTACATTGATCTGCTCGTTATAGTTGAGGGTAAGCTCGACGCCCTTGTTGTTTATGGAAGCGGAGTTGACGACCGGTGAGGAGACCGAACCCACGGATTTCAGGATAGGTTGAGCAAAAAGGACATCCTTGGAATCGGAATCATACCACTCCAGAGAGACCTGCAGTTTGTTGGCAAAGAACGCTGCATCGATACCGACGTTGACCGTCGTCTTCTTTTCCCAAGCGATGTCCGCGTTGGCGATGTCGGTGATCGCCTGGCCGCTCACGAGGTTGCCGTCTCCATATAGAATATAAGAGGTGTAACTGTTGATGTTGGACTGATAGTCATAGTTGCCCACGTTCTGGCTGCCGAGGGTACCATAATTGGCACGGATCTTCAGATCGTTCATCCAGGAGATGTTGTAAAAGGGTTCCTTGCTGATTCTCCAACCGAGGGAGATGGAAGGGAAAGTACCCCAGCGCTGGGCTGTTGCGAAGCGGGAAGTGCCGTCACGACGGACTGTGGCCTGGAGGAGATATTTACCTTCATAATCATAATTAATACGGCCGAAGTAGGAGAGGAGTCGGTGCTGGCTGCTGGATCCCGATCCGGCAACGGGAGTAACACCGCTGGACACTTCCTTCAGATAGAGGCCGCCCGCTGTCTGGACAAGATCTCTGGAGCCGGATCCCATATTCCGGTAGCTAGCATCTTGATAGGACTGTCCGAGGACACCCGCTAGGTTATGATTTCCGAAACTCTTGTTGAAGTTGAGCGTGTTCTCCACGAGGAAGGTGTTGTTGAAGGAGGAAGATGCGCTTGCCGAAGAGGCTGAATCCGTTTCGCCGTACGCATAGGCAAAACCGTTCGACCAGCCGTGAGAATTATTGTTCATAGCGGTAACACCGAGATTGAGCTTGTAGCTGAGCCAGCTGAACAGCTGGACTTGGCCCCATACGGAGCCACGGATATAGAGGCTGCTATTCTTGTTGTAGCCATTGCTATCATCGGCATTTGCCACGATATTGTGGCCGTTCTGGTAACAGAAAACACGATTGCCGTATCCCCAGCCGTTCTTGCCATACATGTCATCATAGATAGGCATGGTCGGATTGACTTGCAGGACCTGGAGAAAATTCACATTGCGGTGGCTCTTGGAGTTGGTTCGGCCCATCTGGACAGACTCTCCGAACGTGAAGCGGCCACGCTTGAAGTCGGACTTAACACTCACCGTAAAGCGACTCATGTTGTGGCCGATGTAGTAGCCGCTGTTGTCCAGATAACCGAAGGAAGTACGATATCTCGAATCCTTGGAACCGCCGCTGAAGGCGAGGTTGTATTCCTGTACGATGCCGATCTTCCTGTATTCATCCTGCCAGTCCACGTCGTGTTTCCACCATTCCGGTGTTTCCTCTGAGGTCGAGCCCTTGTCCCTACCCCACTGGAATTCACGTGTACGGAGGTCTCTCCATTCATCGCCATTGATGAAATCCAGCTTGCGCATGTTCTGGATACCTACCTGACCGCTGAAATCAATCTTGGTCCGGCCTTCCAAGCCGTCCTTGGTTGTGATGATGATAACGCCGTTGGCTGCTCGGGAACCGTAGATGGCAGCAGCGGAAGCATCCTTCAGAATCTGGATGCTCTCGATATCGTTGACATTGAAACCCACGTTGTTATCCGTCGGGATCCCATCGATAATGTAGAGCGGGTCCAAGTTTGTCAGGTTTCCTGTACCGCGGATCTGGATGGATGGGAGAGCACCCAATTGTCCGCTTGTACGCACGATCGTACCTGCCGCCGCGCCCTGTAGAGCGTCAGCGATGGAAGTAACGGCCCTGTTCTTGAATTCTTCCGGCTCTACAACGGAAACAGCGCCGGTCAGGTCGGCCTTCTTGATGGAGCCGTAACCGATCACAACCATTTCATCGAGCATCTCGAACGATTCCTGGAGCGTGACATTGATGACGCTACGTTCGTTTACATTCTGGGTCACGGCCGTATAACCGATGCAGGAAAACTCGAGAACGGCATCCGGACTGACATTGGAGATGGCATAGCTGCCATCGTCATTGGTCACCGTTCCGATCGTAGTGCCTGTGATTAATACGGAGGCACCGACAATGCCTTGTCCGTTCTGGTCCACAACGGTACCCCTTACATTCTGAGCCTGAAGGCCGATGGCCGAGATCAGCAAAAATGCCGCCAGGAAAGCTCCGAGCCTGATTCTGGCCATTGAAAGTAAAACTGGTTTCATGATTGAATTGAATTTGGTATACAAATTTAGTGTATTATGAATTTGGGTGTTATCGAACGTTTTGCTCCTACCTTTGTAAATATAACTGCGGGTAAATATAATTTATCTAAAAGCCATGCATGGTCTAAAAAAATGTTTTTTAAGTGGAATATTATAAAACGTTCCTTGAATATTTATCGATACTATCTGCGTTAGTTGGGGTGGAAAAAATTTTCCACCTCCCCATCCGATGGTCTTTCGGGTCTTACTTGCATCAGGCTTCGACCCGGGCATTCATCAGGTGATAATAACACCGTTCGCGGTACAAGGAGCGCATGAAGCGTAAGTTGCCGCCACAGAAATATCCTTGAGAACCTGGATGGATTCGAAGGCGTCTGTGATGGAGGTGTTCGTCTTATTTTTGTGGTTATCGGAATCGATGACAGAGGCAGCATCGTACTAGATACTGTTCGGTTCTAGGTGAAAGCTACCGAATTAGCAAATAGAATCGCAAAGTCATGCAGCTTTCCAAAAATCTGTTCATGCTTTTTCAGTTAATAAATTACTTGTTTAATTGGCTGTTTGAGTGAACACCACATTCATTTTTACGGACAAAGATATCACCCGGAATCCTCTTCATCTGGAGATGACTCCTTTTTTGATGATTTTTTGCGACCAAGATTATTTCAAGATTATTTTCTGATAAGGTAAAATATTCCTCTATATAAACAAGAAACCGATCCTCGCCAGGACAAAAAATATTTTAACTTGCAATAGTTTATGAGCTAGAGCCGCCACAAAACACTTCAGAGTTAGAGAATGAAAATGAAAAAAAACAGAATCATCATGATGGCTACAGTTTGCGCCATGCTGGCAATTTGCGCCATGCTGGCAAGCTACTGTCCGAAAAAAGAGACTGCCTTAGACGCTGCGAAGCTTAGAACCATTGTCTCCGACGAGACCACTGTCGTTTCGACGCAACAAGGCTGTATCCAGGGCTTCCTGGATGGAGAGGTCTACACCTTCCTAGGAATCCCCTACGCCAAAGCGGAACGATTCATGCCGCCCCAATCCCCCGACAAGTTTGAAGGGATCAGAATGTGCCGGACCTACGGACCGAAAGCCTTACAGGGCCAAACCCTCGACTACCGGGATCTCAGCAGCGACTATGATTTCGCCTTCCAGTTTATCTACGAACCCATGGACGAGGAAAACTGCTTGGTTCTCAACATCTGGTCAAGAGGGATCAACGATCCGGCGAAGCGTCCCGTTTTCGTGTGGTTCCACGGCGGAGGGTTCTCCTCCGGTTCCGGCCATGACCTGCCCTGCTACGAGGGTCGCGCCCTCGCGGAAATAGGCGATGTGGTCGTCGTCACCCTCAATCACCGCCTCAATGTCCTAGGCTATACTGATCTCCGCGGCCTTGGCGGTAAATACGCCGAATCCGTCAACTTGGGTCAGCAGGATCTTGTAAAGGCCCTTGAATGGATCCATGAGAACATCGCAGCTTTTGGCGGTGATTCAGGCAACGTTACCATCGGTGGTCAGTCCGGCGGAGGCGGAAAGGTTTCGAACGTCCTCGCTATGCCTTCCGCTCGCGGTCTCTTCCACAAAGCCATCGTCCAGAGCGGGTCAAACATGCCCTTCCAAGAGAACGAAGCTTCAATCGCCTTCGGCCTCACCTTTGCGAAGGAGCTCGGCGTCTCCCCAGGAAACACTGAAAAGCTCGACACCTTTACCTATGAAGAGCTAGTCGCAGCATCCCGACGGGCTTCTTCCCGTACTGGCGGAGTCGGTTTCGGTGGTGCCCTTCCAACTCTCGACGGCAAAATCATTACGGAAACTCCCATTGCGCCTGAACTGAGCCGCGATATCCCGATGATCGTCGGCACCAACCTCTATGAATTTTCCTATGGCGCCGCCAAGCCGGAAACCACCCTCGACGAAGCCCACGCCAAGCTCGTTGAACGTTTCGGAGACGCCGCCAAAGCAGACCAGTACATGGATGAATACAAGGCCGCCTTCCCACACATGGAACCGAGAGACCTACTTTGCACTGACTATTTCTTCCGTCCGGGTGCCGCCGAACAGGTCAGTGCCAAGAGCGCCCAGAAGGCTGCACCCGTCTACTGTTTCCTCTTTGCGTGGAAGCCTGAAGGTAGCGATGTAGGGGCCAGCCACGGCATGGAGCTTCCGTTCATGTTCCATAACATTGACCTCCAGCGCGAGATGACACGCGCTTCTGAAAAGGCATACAAGCTCTCCGATCTGATGAGCGCATCCTGGATTGCCTTCTTTCACACCGGAGATCCGAATGTTGAGGGGCTGCCCAAGTGGGAAGCATACACCGAGGAGAACGGCGCTGTGATGTTCTTTGACAATACATGCCATCTGGAACATCATCATGATGACGCCCTCTTGAAATACCAGACTGGAAGGATGTTCTGAGAAATTACCACACCATACACTTACTTGGAGCCATGAGACATACTTACCTTTTCTTTTCACTTATTGGTCTTCTTTTCGCCTCATCATGTCACCTCTACAGCCTGACAATGGATACACAGCATGACAGTGGCATCGTGAGTGACGCCACCACCGTGGCAAAAACCATCTACGGGCAAGTTCAGGGGTACCGAGACGGTGGCATCTATACCTTCAAGGGCATCCCTTATGCCAAGGCGGAACGCTTTATGCCGCCCCAGGCACCCGATTCCTTTAATGGCATCAAAGTGTGCCGTACCTACGGCCCCAAGTCCCCACAAACATCTACCTCACTCGCTTGGCGACCGGGACTGACCGACTATGACTTTGGCTTCCAGTTCAACCTAGAGCCTGTTGACGAGCAGAACTGCCTGGTACTCAATCTCTGGACGCCAGGTCTGGATGACGGCAAGAAACGCCCGGTCTTCGTTTGGATCCACGGTGGCGGTTTCGCCTCCGGTTCAGGCAATGACCTTCCCTGCTATGAAGGGCGGGCCCTCGCTGAAAAAGGCGATATCGTGGTCGTGAACCTCAACCATCGTCTGAACATCCTTGGTTATATCGACCTCCGCAGCCTCGGCGACAAGTACGCCGAATCCGTCAACCTGGGCATGCAGGACCTTGTGAAGGCCCTAGAATGGGTTAGAGACAACATCTCCGCCTTCGGGGGTGATCCTGGCAACGTCACCATCGCCGGCCAGTCCGGAGGCGGCGGAAAGGTCAACACACTCATGGCAATGCCTTCCGCCATGGGTCTTTTCCACAAAGCCATTGCCCAGAGCGGATCCTGGATCCTCCATAACGATGATGCCTCCGGCAGAGCCCTTGGCTTAGAGGTCGTGAATCAGCTCGGTCTTACCCAGAGCCAGGCAGACCAGCTTGCTTCATTTCCCTATGCGGAACTCGCCGCGGCCGGAGACCGCGCCGTCCGCGCCCTTGGCGGTGGAAGCAGCTTCTGCCCCACCGTTGACGGGAAATATGTCACCGACCCTTCTTTCGATCCGGAAGCCCCGATTATCAGCCGTCACATTCCTATGATAATCGGCTCCAACAAGAATGAATTCACGTACGACAACTCCCCCGTCCTGACAACGAATCAGGTTAAAGACAGGCTCGCAGCGATCATGGGTGAGGAGAAAGCGGATGGACTCATCGCTGCGTATGACCAGGCCTATCCAGACCATATGCCCCAAGAAATAGTGTACACCGACTTCTTCCTCCGCAAGGCTGCTGTGAAGATGGCTGATGTGAAAAGTGCACTCGGATCCGACGTATATATGTATTTCTTCACTTGGAAACCCTCCGGAAACGCCCTTGGTGCATGCCACGGCATGGAACTTCCCTTTATGTTCAACAACATCGCCCTCCAGCGTGAGATGACGGGCGGTACCCCTGAAGCCTACCGGCTCTCGAATCTCATGAGTTCGGCTTGGATCTCCTTCATCCGCAGCGGGAACCCCAATGTGCCTGGACTGCCGCAATGGAAGACCTACAACCAAGAGAACGGCAACACAATGGTCTTCGACAACACCTGTCGCGTCACCCATAATCACGACCGTGGCTTATTGGAATACGACCTGCCTCGCCACTTCTAGGTGGGTTTTAAAAACACCTCCAAAAATGAGAGCGGCGCAGATGATGTGAACCCCAGAAGTTGGACGGTTTAAATTATTGAGTCACCTTTTGGTAAAAAGTTCGGTATTGCACCGGACTCTTTCCTTTTAGTCTCAGCCTTTCTACCCCAAATTGTTTCGTTAGTCACTCCGCAAGCGAAGAAGGTGAGCCGGTTCATATTGTTGTCTGAATCATATCTGAATCATAATAGAAACACCTTTGAAGACATGTGTGTCCAAATTGAAGGTAGCATGGTTCCTCTCCTGCTTCTTTTTCAGTTTTCAAGTACCGTTGACAACCCAGGCACGATTCCGTCAGGTTTCAGTTCAATCAGGGAAGACTCTGTAATATTAGCGGCGATCCGTGTCCATGGTTGGTGTACTTTAAAGTTCCTACAAGGTCTTTCCTGGAGAATCTGACGCCCTTTATGTCACCTCCGTCACAGAACGCAGCAACGGGATCATGCGCGTCAGGATATTCCACGACCGTACCGGGGAGGGATCCGCGCCCCTAGGCGGAAAGGGTCACTGAGGCTAGAAGGCCGAGTAAAAGGAGGAGGGACTTTTTCATCTTCTTCATCTTCAGAATGCTGATAGATTAACCGAATGCAAGTTAGCACTTTTTGCAGTATTTTGAGGAGACTATCCTGCCTGAATAGATGAAAATACACTCTTTCGACAAAATTTTCGACCAACAAAAAACGGATTATGCATACCTTGCAAGTATAAGTTTGCAAACAAACCAAACACTTTCCGAATATGCAACACAAAAAACTTCTTTCCGGCGCCATCGTCCTAGCATTGGTCAGCCCTGCCACGATCGTAGCAGGAATCGCCTTGTCCAGCGATCCGGCCACCGTTCTCGGGCGTCCGGAAGGGCCTTGCGACATCTATGCAGCTGGGGGCACTCCTTGCGTTGCCGCACACAGTACCACCCGTGCTTTATACGCGTCCTATGACGGGCCGCTGTATCAGGTGATGCGCCAGTCAGACCGGGCGACACTAGACGTCGGCGTCGTTCCGTCCGGTCCCGAAGATCCGGGCGGTTACGCTGATGCAGCAACCCAGGACGAGTTCTGTAGGAACACAACCTGCTGGATCACAGCTATTTACGATCAGTCCGGCAAAGAGAACCACCTGTACCAGGCCCCGCGCGGGGCCTTCGTCGGAGCCGCCCTGGGCGGATTCAATACAATGCCGATCGCTGATATGGCTCCGGTGACCCTTATGGGTCACAAGGTGTACGGCGTATACATTATACCTGGAATGGGACTCCGCCAGAACGACCCCCATGGCACGGCCGTCGACGACCAGGCTCAAGGCCAGTACTGGGTGATCAACGGGCACCATTATAACTCCGGCTGTTGCTTCAACTACGGCAATGCTGAGATCGACAGCCGTGACGACGGCGACGGCACCATGGAAACGACCTATTACGGCAATGCCACGCTCTGGTACTATGGCAACGGTCCAGGCCCGTGGATCATGACCGACCAGGAAAACAACCTCGTGGGTTGCGTAAATCCTGACCCAAACGACAAATACTGCGAAGACCTTCCCAGCATTTCCTGGCGCTTCGTCACAGCGACCGCCGACGGTGAACCGCACCATTGGCGTACAATGGGGGGCGACGCTCAGAGCGGTAGTCTCATCACGCTGTTCGACGGTACGCGCATCCAAAATGAACGCAATAGCTATGACCCGATGCGTAAGCAGGGCGCCATCCTCCTCGGCAACGGAGGAGACAACAACAACTACTCCTCCGGCACATTCTATGAAGGCGCGATGACCGCCCCGGACACCTTCCCGACCGAAGCCGTGAACCAGGCCATCCAGGCCAATGTCGTCGCTGCCGGATACGATGTCCAACGCCTCGCCATCGGAGCCACAGACAAAACCGGAGCACCGAACGGCCTCCAAACCTTCTCTCCTGGATCGGTCGCTAACACGACTGTCACCTTCGTCAATACTACCATGGCTCCCATTAACGACCTGGTCCTCTCCATTGACGCCCCGAAGGGTTGGAAAGTCAGCGTGCTGGGCGGCAAGGAGTCCGTGAAGAAGATAGGTTACAACGTCCTCCCCGGACAGACTGTCGTCGCCAACTTTACCATTACTGCCGGACCCCGTGAACTCAACGGCGACCTTGTTGCGAAAGCCGGCTGGACTGACCCGGGGGGAAAGACCTGGTCTGAGACTGCCGTGGAAAAGGTCCGCAATGTCGCTCCAGTGAAAATCAATGAGTTCCGCGTCAGTGACGGTGTGAATAAGACCAACTCTTTCATCGAATTATACAATGCCTCCGACAAGGAAATTGACATCTCCGGATGGGAACTTATCCACCACGCCGCCACCCTGCCGTACTTCTCCACCATCAAGATTCCCGGCGACACGAAACTAGCTGCGAGGGGCTTCTATCTCCTGGGTCTTTCCAACTCTGGACTCGCGGTCAATGCCGCCAAGGGTGACAAGACGCTGTATGTGCGGGACTTGACTGGCATCATGCCAGGCAATGAAATTACCGTCGGAATTGGTGCAAACGCTGAAAAGCACATAGTGGCTTCAGTCGTCAAGCACGAGCCTGTACCGGTTGAGAATGGTGATCTCATACGCCACTACGGCCGTGTGATGAACCCACTCGGCACTCCGACCACACTGTGGCAGCCCCTACCGGACGGTCCGGTGATCACCATTCCTGTTGGTTCTACCAGTGTTCCCGTAGACAACACCGTCGGTTTCAAGCCGGGAGCCAAGATGGCCATTGGTTACGGTGCGAAGTATCCGGCCCCTGTCGCCAACTTCGAGGAATATGAGGTCGTAACCGTCACTAAGGTGGGCAAGCCTGGGACACAAGCTTATCTCGCTTATGACGCCAAACCGGGCGACCGCAACATCAAGGTGTCTTCCGTGGAGAACATTAGCCCTGGCGATGTCATTCGCTTGGACATCGACAGCAAGGGGCACGGTGTGGAATATGTAAAGGTCAAGAAGGTGGGAACCGCCTCCTCCCAGAATCCGGGCCGCGGACCAATGAGTCTGGAAGAGGCCGGAACGGGCCTGACGCTCACCAAACCACTGAAATACGCCCATTCCGCAAATTTGCCTTTCAGTTGCAACGGGACCGGTATCAGCTTCACGCCGGCGACAAAATTTGCCCATTCTAGTAACGAACCGGTACTTGCCCTTGCCTTCGAAATCATCCTTGAAGATCCGCTCCGCAACAATCATCCCATTGACGACATTGTCTACGATTCAACAGTCAAGACAGCGGGCTACCAAGGAGAGATCGCCCCGGACCAACTGTTCGGGGGTCCCGCCCTCGGCCGAATGGGTAACATGGCGCTCTATGACGCCGCCGGAAACGTGGTAGACTGCCTCAACTGGGGAACTGTCGTGAATCCGATGCTTGCCGAAGGATTCCAAGGGCAATCCGGCCGCGACGAATACGGAAACTATATCCACCTCAAGGTCGAGAACGATAACCGTGGCTGGGGCCGTAACCCCAATGCGCCGGATCTCCTGAATCCAAACCTCAGCGCCGGCCGCTACCCGGACGGCAGCGACACTGACGACAATATGATCGACTTCAAATTCCAACTTGCCACAAACCTGTACGAGGCCGCCAAGGCTGGAACAAGAACAATCACCATCACTGAAGTTTCAGGACTCCGCGTCGGCCACGTGCTCAACATCGGATACGGAGACAACCTGGAAACCGTGAAAGTGGCGATCATCAACGGTCCGCGTGTGCTGACAAACACCGTGAAGATAGGCGAATTTACCCGCGAAATCAAGACCACGGTCATTGACCTAACCCTAGGTGAACCGCTCAAGAAGGACCATGTCGCCGGAGCGTCCATTACTGACAACTTCCCGACACCCGGCTATTCCAACAGATTCTAGATCGCTTTATTATTGTAATGAATACCAGAATTTTAAAAACTGCTTTATCCATGAGTACCAGAATGATTTCCCTCCTTACCTGCGCAATCATCCTTGTGACGGCCTGCGGACAGCAGGCCGCGCAACAGCAACCGCTGCATCCCGGTCCGATTACAGCCGGTGAGCACACCCGTGTTAACACGCTATACGGCATCGTCGAAGGCTATCTCGATGACGATGTCTACACCTTCAAAGGAATCCAATATGCCAAGGCCGAACGCTTTATGCCCCCGCAGGCCCCCGACAAGTTCGAGGGCGTAAGGATGTGCAAACTCTACGGTCCAAAGGCACCCCAGCGGCTGGATCTGGTCTGGCGCGACAATACCCAGACCGACTATTATTTTGGCAACCAGTTCGTCATCGAACCGATGGACGAGAAGGCATGCCTCGTGCTCAATGTCTGGACCAAAGGCATCAATGACGGGAAGAAACGCCCGGTCTTCGTCTGGACCCACGGCGGCGGCTTTTCCAGCGGCTCCGGCCATGACCTCGACTGCTATGAAGGCCGTGCCCTGGCCGATAAGGGTGATATCGTCACCATCACCATCAATCACCGTCTCAACATCCTCGGGTATGCCGACCTGAGGGCACTCGGCGGCAAGTATTCCGAGTCCGTCAACCTCGGTCACCAGGACATCGTCAAGGCGCTCGAGTGGATCCGTGACAACATCGAGAAATTCGGCGGCGATCCCAATTGCGTCACCATCGGCGGTCAGTCCGGCGGTGGCGGAAAGGTTTCCAACACCATGGCCATGCCTTCCGCCAAGGGACTCATCCACCGCGCCATCATCCAGAGCGGTTCCGGCCCCCGTTCCGGGGATGCGGAGGCTTCCATCAAGTTCGGTCCCGTGTTCCTCCAGGAACTCGGCCTGAAGCCTTCCGAGGCGGAATCCAAAATGGATTCCTTCACTTATGAGGAACTCGTGGAGGCCGGCAACCGCGCATCCGCGCGCCTCGCTAAGGACGGCATCCGTGTCAGCTTCGGCCCCGTCATGGACGGCAAATATATTGCCGAGCATCCGTTCGACGAGGTGGCTACGGATATCTCGAAGGACGTTCCCCTGCTCGTGGGATGCAACTTCAACGAGATGCAGTTCGACATCAGCGAGGAGAAGACCGAGGCCGAAGTGAAGAGCACCCTCGTGGAGCGGATGGGCGAAGAGAAAGCCGGCCAGTTCATGGAGGCGTTCAAGAAAGCCTATCCGAACGAGAAACCCAAGGCCATGCTGTACGTTGAAACCCGCACCCGTCGCAACGCCGAGCATCAGGCTGCTCTCAAGAACCGTCAGGGCACGAAATCCTTCCTGTATCTGTTTACATGGAAGCCGGAGAACAACGTCCTGGGGGCCAGCCACGGCATGGAACTGCCCTTTATGTTCAACAATGTCGCCAACCAGCGCGAAATGACCGGATCCTCCGAGAGCGCCTACAAGCTTCAGGATATCATGAGCGACTACTGGATCTCCTTCATCAAGACCGGCGACCCGAATACGAAGGGACGTCCCGTGTGGGAGCCGTACAACGAGGAAACCCGCCCGACCATGATTCTGGACAACACCTGCGAAACCAAGCACGGTCACGACAAGGTGTTGCTCGAACTTACACAGTAAACAACTATGAAAACTTCCGTATTCTCCCTTTCCATCCTGGTAGCCCTCGTCTTGGCAGGATGCGGCCCGGACAAGACGGAGCAACAGGCTTCGCACCCCGGGCCCATCACGGCCGGTCAGCATACCCGTGTCGATACCAAATACGGTACCGTGGAAGGGTATCTGGATGACGATGTCTACACCTTCAAGGGCATCCGGTATGCCAAGGCCGAACGTTTCATGCCGCCGCAGGCCCCCGACAAGTTCGAGGGCGTAAGGATGTGCAAACTTTATGGCCCCAAGGCCATGCAGGGTCAGAACCTCGAATGGCGGGACAACACGCAAACTGACTATTACTTCGGCAACCAGTTCAACATCGAGCCAAAGAGCGAGGAGGCCTGCCTTGTTCTGAATGTCTGGACTAAGGGTATTAACGACGGCAAAAAGCGTCCGGTCTTCTTCTGGCTCCACGGCGGCGGTTTCAACGACGGCTCCGCCATCGACCTGGACTGCTATGAAGGCCGTGCCCTGGCCGACAAAGGCGACATTGTCACCGTGAGCATCAATCACCGGCTCAATGTCCTCGGCTATATGGACCTGAGCTTCCTCGGTGGCAAGTACGCCCAGTCCGTGAACCTGGGCATGCAGGACATCGTCAAGGCCCTGGAATGGGTCCGGGACAATATCGAAAAATTCGGTGGAGACCCGGAACAGGTGACCATCGCCGGACAGTCCGGCGGTGCCGGAAAAGTGACGACCCTCCAGGCCATGCCTTCCGCCAAGGGCCTTTTCAAGCGGGGAATCATCCAGAGTGGCTCCTTCCGCCGGATTACCAGCGGAGAATATGGGCATGCGCTCGGCCTTGCCTTCCTGGAAGAACTTGGCGTAAAACCCGCCCAGGCCGATACCAAACTCGCATCCTTCTCGTACAAGGAACTGCGGGAAGCCGGCAACCGGGCTATCAGCAGGATGAAAGCCGCTCCCGGAGAACGGGGTGGTTTCTGTCCATTTTTGGATGGAACGATCATTACGGAGCAGCCCTATGAGCAGGAAAGCGCCACCCTTTCGAAGGATGTTTCCATAATGATCGGGAGCAATTTCAACGAGTTCATCTTCGACAATAGTCCAGAGCAACCCCTGAACAAAACCAAGGCTGCACTAATCGAGCAACTCGGTGAAGAGACGGCAATAAGATTCATGGAGGAGTTCCGTAAAGCCTATCCACGGAAATCCTCCAAGGACATGCTGCATGTCGACACCCGTGTCAGGAAAAACTCCCTCCGAATCGCTGACATCAAGAGTAGATTAGGTGGGAAAGTGTACCTGTATCACTTCCATTGGATTCCCGAGAACAATGTCCTTGGCGCCAGCCACGGGATGGAACTCCCCTTCATGTTCAACAACGTCGCAGTCCAGCGTGAAATGACTGGCTCTTCCGAGAGTGCCTATAAACTCCAGGAGATCGTCAGCGACTACTGGCTCGCCTTCATCAAGTCCGGAGATCCAAACGTGAAAGGCCGCCCTCTCTGGGAAGCATACACCCGGGAGAACGGCGCTAGTATGATCTTGGACAACACCTGCGAAACCCGTTATAACTACGACAAGGCGCTTATTGAGCTAACACAATAAGGTCTATTTTTAGAAGGGGATGACCTCAAAATCAATTTAGACTTGACCCTAACCCCGAAAGTTAGACAAAAAACTTTCGGGGTTCTGTTATGAAGTACTTATTTGAAGACCGGCTTGCAATAGTAAAAGCTTATCTTTCAGGGCAAAGTGATTCTGAAATCAAAAAGGCCTATGGAATCAACAGGAACTCATTATTCGTATGGGCGAAACGTTATCGTTTGTATGGCTCTAAAGGGCTTGAACGTCATCTGTATATCAAGGCCGACTATTCATTTAAAATAAAAATTGTACAAGAACATCAAATAATCAAATAGAAGGTGTATCTTTGACCGAGATAAGCGCGAAATATGGGATAGGCCATACTACTATCAGCCGTTGGTGTAAAATAGCCGGAGAGGACGGCATAGAAGCGCTATCGTCATATAAGCCTCGCGGGAGGCCGGCAACGTCTATGGGAAGGCCAAAGAAAAAGACACTGGATGAAATGACAGAGCTTGAGCGCTTAAGGTATGAGAATGAGTATCTGAAAGCGGAGAATGCGCTGTTAAAAAAAAGTGAAGGCCTTAGTCGAAGAAAGGGAATACCGTCTGCGCGCGATTGAGCGGAAGCCATCCAAGAACTAAGGCCAGAGCATGAAGTCGAGCTTCTGCTCCGCATCAAAGGGATGGCTGATCCACATTCTATTACCACGTAAAACGCATCGGGAAATCCGATGGATATGATGACATCAGGCTCCGGATACAATCCGTCTGTGCCAGGCATAAGGGACGTTATGGTTATAGGCGTGTTACGGCAAAACTGTGTAATGAAGGACTGACAATCAACCACAAGACTGTAAGGAAACTTATGTGTCAGACGGGTCTGCAAGCTAAACGCAGGAAGCAACATTATCACTCCTACAAGGGGGAAGCGGGAAGGATTGCTCCGAATGTGTTGCAACGTAACTTTAAGGCGCAAAAGCCAAACCAGAAATGGACAACAGACATTACGCAAGTAAACATCCATGACCACAAGCTGTATCTACCACCCATATTGGATATGTACAATGGTGAGATAGTATTTCAGCAGGCCAAGTATGCGGCTGGTTACATCTATGCTGGACAAGGCGTTCCGAAAAGTCAAAGACACAAACGGAATGATAATGCACTCGGATCAAGGATGGCACTATCAACAGAGGATATATCGGCAGGCCCTTAAAACACACGGCATTATCCAAAGCATGTCCAGGAAAGGTAACTGTCTGGATAACTCTATGATGGAAAACTTCTTTGGACTTATGAAAACGGAATTGCTATATTCGCATGATTGGTCATCCGTGGAGGAGTTCGAAAAGGAACTTCGCGCCTACATTCACTACTATAACTATGACCGTATCAAACTGAGACTAAAAGGAAAGAGTCCGGTGCAATACCGAACTCTTTACCAGCAGGTGACTCAATAATGTTAAACCGTCCAACTTTTGGGGTTCACATCACTTGTTGGTCATCCTCATTTTTCGTATTTGAGTTTAGTTAGAAAAAAAGAGAGTTCCTTTCCAGAGGACTCTGTTGAGCTACCAGTTCTTCCGATTCACGTTCCACTCCGGATATTTCCACAGCATGTACTCGGTATCTAGAAAGAAAGCAGACTGGCCGACATGACCCTTCAAGTGCCAATCCAGCCACTTGCGCACGGCTACGGAATAAGCACCACCGTAGAGCTCGTAATAGGTTCCGTGGTGACCGTCAGGCGGCGTGTTGATCATCACGACGGGAACATGCTTGATGTTAACGAAATCCTTAGCGGCATTGGTATAGGCGATGTCTGTGGGACCGCCGATCAGGTAGAGCATCGGAGTGTGAAGACTCTCGAAAGCGGCCTTTGTCGCCCCAGACATCGTGATGTCACCTATGCCGGCATTCAGCAGGATGCAGGTGCTCAGGCGAGGGTCGTGAGCGACTGCGAGGACCTGGCTTCCGCCGCAGGATTGCCCCATCGCAGCTACGTGGTAGAGATCGATCTTGGCATAGTATTCTGAGGCAGGATTAACATTCTGGTCCGTCAGCCAGTCCAGAGCTTCCAGAAGCTGTCGTGGGTAGGTGCGCGGACGGGGCAGCTGTGCTTCCTGGTTCCTATTCCGTTGCTCATCCATCGCCTTCTGCTTTTTCTCCGTTTCCTCCTGCTGAGCCTGGACTTGAGCAGGAGTGGGAGCCTTAATTTCCTCTCCGTTGGCTAGCACTACGCGCTTTCCTTCTGGATACATCCCCTTCATCACGTTTTTCCAGTTTGCGATCGGGTCTTCTTCCTCATACGGGCCAATACCAATGACCAGATAACCGTAAGAGGCCACCTCGCTCAATAGGAATCGCATCTGGACCGTGCTGTTGGCGCAGCCGCCGTTCGCATACAAGAGAACCGGCAGGTTGTCCAGCGCCTTCAGGTCCTGCGGACGGTAAATGGTGAAATTCGGGAGCGAGGCGTCCCCGGCTATCATTGCCTTGTACGGCCCTGTTCCGCCCCCTTGGACGACATGAATCTTTTCAGTCTGGGCGAAACAGATCATAGTTGTCGCCGCAAGCAAGAAAGAGAGCAAGATCTTACGCATAATTTTTAAGTTCTAAAGGTTTATCACCCGCAAACTTAGGAATTATTCCGTGTATCGGGGAGGAAAAAACTGCTAAAGAAGTCGATTTCCCACGGATCGTGGAAGTCGAATAGCGTAAGCATGATGCGGTTTTTAGCTGAAGAAAAGTGTTAATGATAGCTACAATAATGTTTCATTACCTGAAAAAGAGTCTTGTTATGATGCATATATCTGCCAAGACAGAACCCGGGATTGAAATACTTAAGGAGTTGTTAATTGAGAGCCAGAAATGAATTTCTACGGATTCTGACGAAGAAATCCTCGGGAATCTTTTCAGTAAGTTCTGTATAGAAAAATAAGTAGGGTAAATGACGCCTCGGAGGTTCTGAACCTCATTTCCGACTGATTCTTGTAAAAAGTGCACACTTGGATCCCCGACTTGTACATTATAGAGTCGGAGATTTGTACCGTAAAAAGGACACCTTTCTTAACCAAGTCCCGGATGTCGTTAAATGCTGTATCGCTCGAGCATTTTCCAATTTTCGCTCATTTGCCGCTTGTCAGTTTTCCGAAAAAACCGACAAACTGCATGTTGATGATCTTGCGTTGCTGCTCATTCACGACGAGATTTCGCTGACTCTCCCAGAAACGTGTCTTGGCCATGGCAGATGATAATGTTCCCCCCGTGTCGATGAAAGAGCCATGCCGAAGCAATCAAGGAACCATGCCAACCATTCGCTTATGTCTCCTTCACCCTTCTGAGTCATCTCCAAGGCCTCATGATACTCCTTTTGGTGGATCCTCATCTCATTGGACATGCTATAGAAACGCTTGCTGCTGTTCTCGCTTCGTGCAAGCAACATATCCGTGATTGAACGGATAATGCGTACGTTGCCATCGTCAAAAGGATGGATAGACACGAACCATAAATGAGCGATACCGGCCTTGATAACGGCTTCAGAACCGTCGTCAGAGTTCACCCAGTCAATGAATCGATGCATTTCCCCAGGGACTCGTTCTGGTCCCGGAGCTTGATAGTGAACAACTTCATGCCGCATCGGCCCCCAAATACGACTTGCATCTCACTCGTATGGTATTTAGCCACCTCTATGGCATATAGCCCACTTCTCCCTGAAGGAAACAGGGGTCGAATCAAGAAGCATCTCAACGATTCCATCCACATAACGGGATGCTGGGACGAGAACGGCTGTATTGATACCAAGCCGGCGAGCTATCAAAGAACGGACCTCGGAGAAGTTCAACACCTCGCCTTTAATCTCGTTGGAACGAACAAGTTCCAGAGACATTGTCGTAAGAATAGCTTCGTCCTGAAAATCAAACTCCAGGGACAACATTCACCTCAGCACTAGGCCTTACTTGGCCCTGACATTTCCGAGCGCATTCATTACAGCTCCGCTGTCGAAGCGGAACTCCCATCAGTTATTTCGTTGATGCAAGTACATACCACTCTTTTTTAGATCACAAACTTAATGTCAGTCCGGTGAATAATTAGTCAATCCTTAACAACTACTTTTTCAAGCGGTTTGTAGTTTATATTGATGACTTCCGAAGAGGGTTTGCAACAAGACAAATAATTTTTCTGCACT
>JGI24712J26585_10000498_pt1 | contig 33650 bp, 28 predicted proteins | sample BioPla3DNA2_FD_26585 | JGI IMG/M metagenome (IMG submission 26585)
AAATTCCTTTTGAATATACTCATAATAAATATTATTATTGCAATTTTATATCTTTTAGATTATAATTTACAAGGTTAGCAATAACAGTCATCTGTTTAAATAGTTATCATTAATAATTTAGACGGAGTAAGGTGAGAAAATGAGCAGAGTAAAAAATTGTTTAGCCATTATTTTAACAATTATTATTAGTTTATCCTCAATAGGATGTGGTAAAACAAAAGAACTAACATTAGGTGAATTACAAGGCAATACTTATAGTAATAGCTATTTTGGAATATCAATGAATATTCCCGAAGGTTGGGAAATTCAAAGTGATGAATTTGTAAAAGAAATGATGGAAATAGGAAAAGAGACCCTAGCAGGAGATGATGAAGCAAAAAAAGCTGCATTAAATCTTGCAGAGCAAAATGTATTATCATTCTTTATGACACTAAAATACCCAAATGATGGTACACAACCTATAAATCCTAATGTAGTTTGTAATGCTGAAAAACTTTCTGTTTTATCTAATGTAAAAAATGAAACTGAATATTTAGAATCAACTAAAAAACAATTAGAAAACGTAGTTGAAATACCATATGAATTTAATAAAGATATCTATACCGAAAATCTTGGTGGGCAAGATTTCTATGTGCTAGAATCAACAATTAATATAGGTGAGTATTCTATTACTCAAAAATATTACACTAAAATCATCAACAAGTATGCATTTAATATTCTTGTTCTATATACTGAAGATGAAGGAAAAGAAGAAATCAATCAAATGCTACAAAGTGTAAAATTTGAATAAAACATCTATTAGGGATGTCTGTTATTATAACCATTCTATTTTTAAAATATGAAAAAGATGACATATTGTGTTTATGTCATCTTTTTTTATATTTATTTATTGAAGATTATTTGTATTTCCAGCCATTTGTTGTTCTTGTTTTTCAATCATTTTTTTAACCATATATCCGCCTACATAACCAGCTTGAGCAGAAGTTAAATCTCCATTATAACCTTGTTTTAAAGGTACTCCAATTTCATTAGCTACTTCAAATTTAAATTTATCTAACGCTGCTCTTGCTTCAGGAACTGCTTTTCTTCTAGTATTTGTATTATTATTGGCCATTTTTTTCACCTCCATGATAATATTATCCCTATTTTTTAAAAAAATATTAGTTTTTTTGTTGGAATATAGAACCATTCCCATAAAATAATATAATAATCCAACTATTACACATGAAATAAACAAGCCAATTTGTTATAATTAAAAACGACAATTCTTTTTTACATCAAGGAGGCACTAATAATGGATTCATCTTATTCATACCAATTCTATGAATATTCATTTCTACAGGTATATCAAGAAAATATTGAAATAAAACTTCAACAAATCGATCTTTTCCTCAAAACAACGCCTGAAAAGCTTAATATTGAAAATACTATTGATTTATTAGATATAAGTAAGGAAGAAATACAACAACTGATGATTAAATATAATATTGATTCTATCAATCCCAGTTCTTTTTTTATTATTATGGTTTTGGGAAGTAGTTATATCTGTGGCCTCTTAAGGCGTCAATTGCAAAGAGGACATAAAGAAGTTTATTCTAAAGAAGATATAGCCTATATATATCAAATTAATCCTGAAAAAATTGATATAGCTTTAGATAAATCCCAAATAAACGAAATTACATCAGAAAATTTAAAACAACTATTTAAATACATACCTGTTTGCATAGTAGAATAATTTTTCTATTTAAAATATAATATTGAAATATAATCCTTCTATATATNTAATATATTNTAAAAATATTGTTATTGAGGGAGGATGTAAAGATATTATGAAAAGATTGTTATTTTTGCCAGTGTGTTTTATTGTTATTATGTTAAACATAGTCGGATGTTCAAATTCAACTAACAAGATTTCAGGTAAACTTAAAGGGAATAAATATACAAATGAACACTTTGGAATAACAATAGAATTTCCTAAGGAATGGGATGTCCTTAAAAATAAAAAACCTGCAGTAATTACAATGATGGAAAACAGATTACCCAAAAGTGCTACAGAAAATAATATAGACATCTTTTCTGCAATATGTCCTGGTGCTAGTGAATCTCCTAGCCTTACTCCAGCAATACATGTTTATCTTGAAGAGCTAACAGAAGATATAGAGAGTGAAAAAGAATACTTAACAAAACTCAAAAATAAGGTTGGATTTCAAAGCATTCTTACATATAAATTTGATAAGGATGTTGATACTGTAGAAATTGATGGAAAAGATATCCATGTTATAAATGCAACTATTACCGATCCTTCTTTTATGAACCAACAACAATATTACGCCATATTAGATGATGATTATGCTTTTGTTATAACTGTTATGTATTTTGGTGACGATGAAAAAGAAAAGATAGATGAATTATTAGANCACATTTCTTTCGATGAATAATAAATAAAATACTTTTAATCTTAACTATATAATAAATAAGTGCTATATAATTATTTAAACTAAATAATCATATAGCACTTTTATTTGTTTCATATCTCATTTTCAACTTCTTTCCAGTAATGACATGCAACAAAATGATTTTCTTTTACTTCTTCTAATTTTGGTCTTTCATTTTTACATTTTTCTTTTGCCATAGGACAACGATCAGCAAATTTACAACCTTTTGGTGGATTAATTGGACTTGGCACATCTCCTTCTAAAACAATTCTTTCTCTTTTTCTTTGTACTTGTGGGTCTGGAATAGGAATAGCAGATAAAAGTGCCTTTGTATAAGGATGAAGGGGGTTTTCATATAATTCATTACTATTAGCCAATTCCATCATAGATCCTAAATACATTACGGCTACCCTGTCTGAAATATATCTCACCATAGACAAATCATGGGCAATAAATAAATAGGTCAGACCCATTTTTTCTTGCAAGTCTTTTAAAAGATTTACCACTTGTGCTTGAATAGATACGTCCAAGGCTGAAATAGGTTCATCACATACTATAAATTCGGGGTCAAGTGCCAAAGCCCTGGCAATCCCTATTCTTTGTCTTTGTCCACCACTAAATTCATGAGGGAAACGATTGGCATGCTCTTTATTTAAGCCAACTAGTTCAAGAAGCTCATGAATGCGATTCATTCTTTCTTGTCCACTTGATAATTTGTGTATATCAATTCCTTCTCCAATAATGTTAGATACAAGCATTCTGGGATTTAAAGAAGCATATGGGTCTTGAAATATCAGCTGTGCCTTTTTTGTAAAATCCTTAGCTTCCTTCCCTTTAAGTTTATATATATTTGAACCTTTATATTCTACAGTTCCTGATGTCGCATGATAAATATTTAATATAGTTCTACCAATTGTAGATTTACCACATCCTGATTCACCTACAAGACCTAAAGTCTCCCCTTTATAAATGTCAAAAGAAACATCATCTACTGCTTTTAAATAAACGTTCTTATCTATATTAAAGTACTTTTTTAGATTTCTTACTTTTATTAGGATTTCTTTATCATTTTTCATTACTTTGCACCTCCTTCTTTTGAAGGCTTTTTGCTATTTGTGTAGGATTATCTACTTTAGGAGCAAATTCATGATTTAACCAACATGCTGAGTGTTGATTTTCTTCTATTTCAAATTTTGGAGGCATTTTCTTTCTACATATTTCCATTGCATATTCACATCTGTCAGCAAAAGGACAGCCTTGTGGAGGAGCAAATAAATCTGGTGGGGTTCCTTCAATAGAATCCAACCTACCGTCTTCCTTTTTTATATCAAGTCTAGGAACAGAATTTAACAAGCCCCAAGTATAAGGATGCCTGGATTTATAAAATATTTGGTCTGTACTTCCACTCTCTACTATTTTACCACCATACATTACTATTATCCTTTGTGCAGAATGAGCCACAACTCCTAAATCATGAGTAATTAATATGATGGAAGTATTTATTTTATCTTGTAAATCCTTCATCAAATCTAATATCTGAGCTTGAATAGTTACATCAAGTGCAGTAGTGGGCTCATCAGCAATCAGTATTTGAGGATTACATACCAATGCTATAGCTATCATAACTCTTTGTCTCATACCACCAGAAAACTGGTGAGGATATTCATCAAATCTTTTTTCCGGATTTGGAATTTGAACCATCCTAAGCATTTCTAAAGCAGTTTCCCTTGCTTTTGAACCTTTTACCTTTTGGTGCTTAATGAGGGCTTCCATAATTTGCTTACCTACAGTCATAGTTGGATTAAGAGAAGTCATTGGGTCTTGGAAAATCATCCCAATCTTACTTCCTCTAATCTCTTGCATTTCTTTTTCTTTTTTATTTAATATGTTTTCTCCATAAAATAGTATTTCTCCACCTTTATATCTTGCAGGAGGTTCGGGATTAAGACGCATTAAAGACTTTGCTGTAACGGATTTTCCGGAACCGGATTCTCCAACAATAGCTAAAGTTTCGCCTTCATAAAGATTAAAAGAAACATCTCTTACTGCTTGTACTTCCCCGGCATAAGTATCAAAAGATACTTCAAGATTCCTAACTTCTAAAATTTTTTTCATACGTGACTCACCTCCTATTTTCTAAGTCTTGGGTCTAGAGCATCTCTTAAACCATCTCCTAATAAATTAAAAGCAAACATTGTTAAGCTTATAGCAATTGCTGGTATTAATAATTGGTGTGGGAATTGCCTAAATATCTTTGCTCCTTGATTTGCAAGGGAACCCCAAGAAGCATAAGGTACTGGAACCCCTAAACCAATAAAGCTTAAAAATGCTTCAGCAAAAATCATTTTAGGAATCATCATTGTCATATTAACAATAATAGGTCCCATTGCATTTGGGATTAGATGTTGAAAGACAATCTTTTTCGTACTTGCTCCTAAGGTTTTTGCCGCAACAACATATTCTGAATGTTTTAATCTCATAACTTCTCCGCGAACTATTCTAGCTGTTCCCATCCAGCCTGTTACAATTAATACAATACTAATTGGCTTAATTCCTGGGTCCATAACTGTCAACAATAAGATAGTATATAACATATCGGGAACAGTCATTAATATTTCAACAATTCTCATTAAAATATCATCTATTCTACCACCAATATAGCCTGAAATTCCTCCGTAAATAATTCCGAAAACAGAAGTAATGAATACAGAAATAAAGGCAATAAAGAAAGAAATCCTTCCACCTTCCCAAAGCCTAGTAAATAAATCCCGTCCAAATTCATCAGTGCCAAACCAGTGAGTTGAGTTAAACCACTTTTGTCCCACTGTTTTTATAACTAAGCTGTTACCCTTCTTTTCAAAACTAATTCCTCTAAAATCAGGATCTTCATTAAGAAGTCTTTGACCCTCATTGTTTAATTTTTCTATTATACTATTCCATGTGTCAGTGCTGCTTACTTCTATCATCAATTCATATTCTTTCTTGTCTCCCTGCCAGGATTCATCTGCTGNATTTCCTATTTTAAATCCTATTTTACCAGGAGATTTAAGACGAACGTTTTTAAAAGTTGTTTTGTTTTTACGATAATTAGGCACATGCTTATCATAATCAAAAACATCATTTGCTAACAATGAAATACTTCTTGCATTACTCATAATTGGAGTTTGATTTTGTTCTGCTAAATTTTGACTTTCATAGGTATGGCCATACAAGTTTTTTGTGATAATAGGGCCTATAATTGACATAGTTATTAAAACAAGCAATATCCAAAAAGAAAGCATGGCAACTTTATTTTTCTTAAGTCTTCTATAGGCATCTTGCCAATAAGATAAACTGGGCCGTTTTATTTCTTGTGATGCCTTTAAATTTTTACCTATATGCTTAAATTCATTTTTATCAAATTCCGTATTCATTATCTATTTCCCTCCTTTCCCGGAAATTCTAAGTCTTGGATCAATAAAGCCGTACAAGATATCTACAACTAAAATGGAAAGAATAATAAGAGCAGCATAAAAAATCGTAATTCCCATAATCATAGGATAATCTTGCTCTGTTATAGTAGATACAAAATATTCCCCTAATCCGGCAACTGCAAAAATCTTTTCTACAACAATAGACCCTGTAATTAATGCTGCAAATAAGGGACCCAAAATTGTAATAATAGGCATAACTGCATTTCTTAAAACATGCCTTAGGACAATTTGTAATTTTGAAAGCCCTTTAGCTTTTGCTGTACTAATGTAATCTTGTCCTAGCACTTCTAAAGTAGTTGTCCTCATTAACCTAGAAATAGTCGCCAAAGAACTCATTGCTAAAGTTAAAGAGGGTAGAAAAAGGGATATTTGTGTTTTGTCAACCGTAACTGGAAACCATCCTAGTTTTACACCAAAAAAGTATGCCAAAATAGGTCCTAATATAATGGATGGTATAGATACCCCTACAATGGCTATAATAATCGAAAGATAATCCAAAGTTTTTTGATGATTAAGTGCAGCTATAACTCCTAAAATCAAGCCAAATACTACTGCAATAACTAAAGCTCTCCAACCTAAAGCAAAGGATTTGGGAAAACTTTCTGCAATTATGTCTGTAACAGAACGACCAGGATACTTAATAGATGTTCCTAAGTCTCCTTTTAATAAGTTTTTCATGTAAATTACATATTGTTCTGGAACTGGTTTATCTAAGCCGTACTTAACTCTTAAGGCTTGTCTAACCTCAGGCTTTAATTTAGGATCTGTAAAAGGGTCGTTTGGAAGTGCATGCATTAGGATGAATGTAAGTGTCGATATTACCCACAAAGTTGCAAAGGCCATCAAAAGTCGTTTTAGAATATACTTTAGCACATTGGTACCTCCTATCTATTTATATTTACTAAAAACATTCAAGCCTAATTATAATTAATAATCTTTATTTTAATATTAAGAAAGGTATATGTATATATACATATACCTTCCAATATAATATTGAATAAACTAATTACTTTTTATCTGCTTCTTTTGCTGCCATATCGATATCTGTCCAATAGAAATCTGTAGTTGCACCTACTCCTCTTATAACAACGCCAGTTACATACTTTTTAAATGTAAAGTGTACATTTCTAAAGTACTCAGGCACTATAACTGCATCTTCAATAATCAGCTTTTCTGCATCATACATATATTGAATACGTTTAGCAGGATCTTCTTCAACTTTTGCTGCTTGGATTAACTTATCATATTCTGGGTTATTATATCTTCCGTTATTGTTTGGATTAACTGATTCAAATAATTCTAAGAAAGTCATTGCATCAGGATAGTCAGGACCCCATCCTGCAGCACTCATTGCAAATTCACCATTTTGAAGTCTTGTTAATCTTTCTCCCCAAGGCAATGGAACAAGATTTACAGTGATGCCGATTTCTTTCCAATCTGCTTGGAATTTTTCAGCAACCTTTTGGTCAATATCTGAATCCCCAATGAGCATATCCAATGCAGGAAGTTCACTCATTCCTAATTCTTTAAGACCTCCATTTAAGAATTCTTTAGCCTTTTCTTTATTGTTATCTTCGAACAATTCCATGCCATTTTCTTCACGGAATGTTTTTTCAAGTCCTGGGAATGTCTTTGGAACAAACGCTAAAGCAGGCTCATCTCCAATATTAATTTTTTCTACAAATGAAGTTCTGTCCATTGCATACATTAATGCTTTACGGATATTTGCATTTTGAGTAATTGGGTTATCAAAATGGTTAAAGTCAATGTAGAATATACTAAAGTCTGAACGATTAATCATTGCTTGTAAATTTAACTCATCTAAAGTAGCCATATCTTCAAAATCTGGTACGTCTTTTGATTGAATTGCAGAACCATCTAAAGCACCAGTCTTAAGTAGATTTGTTCTTGTTTCTACTTCATTAACTATTTTTAAATTAATTACGTCAATATTAATATTGTCTTTGTTCCAATAATTTTCATTCTTTACTAGCTTAAAGTAATCTTTATGAACCCACTCTACTACTTTCCAAGGTCCATTAGCAAGTAAGCCTTCAGCCTCAATACCATATTTATTAGCAGCTGCTTGCTCATTATAGAAATCTTCTTTAACAGGAGCATATACTGCAAATGCTGTCAAGTTAGGGAAATATGGTGCTGGAACTGCAACTGTAATTTTAATAGTTGAATCTTCCGCTACCACTTTAACATTAGCCCATAATTCATCCTTTATAGTTTTATATTCTTCTAATTCTGCTTCAGTCATAGCTTCAATTCTTGCAGATTTTTCTTCGTCACTAAGGTTAGCAAAAGCTGCATCTTTTTCTGCTAAGAAGCTTGCCTTATCATATGCTGCATAGTCTCCTGCCCCTTCTATATAGTCAGCAATTAAGAAACTATAAGGTGCTGATGTATCTATAGCCATTCTCCATGCAAAGAAGAAATCTTCTGCTGTAACTGTTGTTCCGTCTTCCCATTTTGCATCATCACGAAGTTCAAAAGTATAAGTATTAGTTGCTTCATCATAACTATATCCTTTAGCTACTCCGGGTTCTAAAGAAGAATCATCTTTACCAAATCTCATTAATCCTTCCATAAACATATTCTCAACCATTATATCTGGTTGTCCCCACATTTGTTGAGGATCCAAAGTTTGAGGTTCGGAAGATAAGTAATAATCTAATACTTTTTCTCCTTCATAGTCACCTTTTGTATTATCTTTATTTGTTTGTTCTTGAGCTTCTCCAACAGTTTGACCGTCATCTGAGCTACTACAACCAGTCATAGCAATAGAAAAGGTCATTACTACTGCTAGGCCCATGGCCCAAAATCTTTTTAAATTCATTATATAGTCCTCCTTCTAATTACTAGCTAATACTAAAAAACAAAGACTATTATATCACCTTTTATTTAGCTTTGCAATTTTTTATTCAACTTTCGCTTGGTATTAACGTAATACTTTTATCATAATCTTGTATAAAATGAATGAAATCTTGCATATTTTTTCTTATAATTCTTTTAATTAATGATTTTATTGATTCTTAATTTTTAGAAATACTAAATTAAAAGGTTTTTCTCGTGTACAAATAATTCCTTTCATAGAGTTTTACTATATATCATTCATTTGATAAAATATTTTTATTATAAACACACCTAAAATATAACAAATAAAAACATTTTTTTGCCATTTGTTATGTTAGTTTTTATTAGCTGTAAAAAATTATCTTTACAATTTGTATAATTAAAGCTTTTTAAATTATAAATTATGCAATATAATAAATATGAGATGATAGATTTAGCTTATTGTAAGATAGGAGGAATTCAATGTGGAAATAGAAAGAAAGTTTTTAGTTAAAGAATTACCAGATAACCTTCAATCGTATGAGAATCAAGAAATAATTCAAGGATATATTTCTATTGATCCTACTATTCGATTAAGAAAAAGTAACGATGAATACTTCCTTACTATTAAAAGTAAAGGACATTTAAAAAGAGAAGAAATGGAATTTCCATTAACAAAAGAACAATTTGAAAACCTATGGCCAAAAGTAGATTCTGCTACTATTTATAAAACAAGATACAATATCCCCTTAGAAAATAACTTAGTTGCAGAATTAGATGTTTATCATAAAAATTTAAATGGTCTATTAACTGTTGAGGTAGAATTTGAGTCAGAAAAGGCTTCAGAAAAATTTGTCCCTCCAGAATGGTTTGGAAAAGATGTGACTCATGATAGTAGATATAAGAATAATAACATTGCAGTATACGGAATACCAAAAGATTAAAAAAAGCTTCAAGACAAATGTCTTGAAGCTTTTTTTAAAAGTGCGGATGAAGGGAGTCGAACCCCCACGCCAAAGGCGCTAGATCCTAAGTCTAGTGCGTCTGCCAATTCCGCCACATCCGCAAATATGAGCTACCCGGGACTCGAACCCGGGACACCTGGATTAAAAGTCCAGTGCTCTACCGCCTGAGCTAGTAGCCCATATAACTGGGTAGGAAGGATTCGAACCTTCGCATGCAGGAGTCAAAGTCCTGTGCCTTACCGCTTGGCGACTACCCAACAATAAGGGTGAATAGTGGGATTTGAACCCACGGCCTCCAGGGCCACAACCTGGCGCTCTAACCAACTGAGCTATACCCACCGTATGATTAATATGGCGTGCCTGCAGGGATTCGAACCCCGGACACATGGCTTAGAAGGCCATTGCTCTATCCTGCTGAGCTACAGGCACACAAAAGCGGGTGATGGGAATCGAACCCACGTATCCAGCTTGGAAGGCTGGTGTTCTACCATTGAACTACACCCGCAAGCATCGGGGTGACAGGATTCGAACCTGCGACCCCTTGATCCCAAATCAAGTGCTCTAGCCAAACTGAGCCACACCCCGGAATGCCGACAACGATTATTATAACTGATGAGAAATTATTCGTCAATAGTTTTTTTAAAAAATCAGATTATCCTTAATCTGTCAATTGAATTTCTTTCATTAATAGTCATAATTGCAGGATCTATAAATCCACCTTTTTCTATATTTATTATGCCAAAGCTCGGCAGATTTGTAGCTCTTGGTTGACTAATGCTTCCAGGATTTAATAAAAGAATGTTCTCAAAGTAATAAATTAGTGGTATATGAGTATGCCCAAATAAAATTATATCTGCTTCCTTTTCTTGTCCATAATAAATTATTCTATCATAGCCCCACTTTACATTATGCTTATGACCATGGACCATTAGTATCTTTTTCCCCATAATAGTAATTATTTTTTCAGATTCAGTAAAACTATTATAATCACAATTTCCTTTAATATAATGAAAGTCAATTTCTGAAAACTCATTAGATAAAAGCATTGCATCTTCATCATGGTCTCCTAGATGAATAACCATGCCTACTCTATCTTTTATTCTTTCTATGACTTTCCTTGCATAATATAAATTTCTATGGCTATCACTTAAAATCAATAATTTCATTAAATTGCTTCCCCCAGTCTTATCTTTAGCAGTTCTTTCATCTTATTTAATGCTTTAGCCCTATGACTGATTTGATTTTTTAATTGGGAAGACATTTGGGCAGTAGTCATTTTATATTCAGGAACATAAAAAATAGGATCATAACCAAAGCCGTTTTCTCCTTTAATTTCATAACCAATTATTCCTTCAATTACACCTTTAGTAGTAATTATTTGACCATCAGGAAAGCCAGCAGCAATAACACATACAAATCTTGCAGTTCTTTCTTCCTCTGCTACTCCCTTTAACATATCTAATATTTTATTATTTTTAATATCATAGGGGGTATTTTCCCCCTCAAATCTAGAAGAATGTACACCTGGTGCCCCATTTAAATAATCTATTTCCAAACCAGAATCGTCTGCCATTACTATGTCATTAGTTATTTTCATAATTTCTTTAACCTTAATAATTGCATTTTCTTCAAATGTAGAGCCATTTTCTATGATTTCTATATCAATTGCTGCTTCTTCAAGCGAAAGAATTTGAAGATTTAGTTCCTTCATTATTTCATTTATTTCAACTATTTTTCCCTTGTTTTTTGTAGCAAATATGATTCTTCTCATGACTTTTAACCTCCGATAAGGTTTGATAAATCCCCTAGGGCATCTTTTTGAATGTCAGTTAATTGTTTTATTCCTATGTTGCCTAGTTCAATCAGTTTATTAAAAGTCTCTATAGAAAAGGGGGCTTGTTCACCCGTTCCTTGTATTTCTACAAATTCTCCCTCATCAGTCATTACTAAATTCATATCAACTTCTGCCCTACTGTCTTCTTCGTAGCATAAGTCAAGCAAAGGAGTTCCTTCAACAACCCCTACACTGATTGCAGAAACAAAATTTTTAATAGGCATTTTTTCAATACTGCCTTTTTCTAAAAGACGATAACATGCATCTACTAAGGCAACAAAGGCCCCAGTAATAGAAGCAGTTCTTGTTCCTCCATCAGCTTGTATAACGTCACAATCAAGTATTATTGACCTTTCTCCTAATAAAGAAAAATCAATTACCGAACGAAGAGAACGTCCAATAAGCCTTTGTATTTCTGAAGAACGGCTATTCATTTTCAAGCGGCTAATATCTCTGTTATTTCTTACTTCTGTAGCTCTTGGAAGCATTGAATACTCTGCCGTTACCCAACCTTCTCCGCTTCCTTTTTTAAATGGGGGTACTTTTTCTTCTACAGTAGCATTACATATTATTTTTGTTTCACCCATTTCAATAAGCACCGAGCCTTCTGGATATCTTATATAATTACGAGTTATCTTTACTGGTCTTAACTGTGAATGTTCTCTCTTGTCAATCCTTTCCACATTTATTCATCCTTTCTTAATAGCTATTCTTTACTAGAAAATCTATAGCTATTCCTTATTTTTTAATTGTTTAGAAATAGAAACAATATATCGTACTATATTTTACCATAAAAAAAAATTATAACAAGATTTTATGATAAATAAAAAACCACCTAATGGTGGTTTTTAACGATAGGTTGGATACTTTTCAAAAATTGTAATTATACCATCATATAATGCTATTGCAGCTTCTTGCCTAAAGGAATCAGCTTTAAGTAATTGAGCATCATTAGCATTATCAATAAAAGCAACTTCAACTAGAACTGCTGGCATTGTAGTTGTTCTAAGAACATATAGGCCTGGACGCTCCTTAATTCCCCTATCATTTGTGCCTAATCTACTAACTAAGTTATTTTGAAAAATTTGTGCCATTTTTTTGCCAGAAAGTTCTTCGGTATTGTCTGCAGCAGTAGGGAAGTATAAAGTTTCTGTTCCTTTGAGCTTACCATTGTAAGCATTATTATGTACGCTTAAGAATATATCTGATTCTATCTCATTAGCTAAAGCACTTCTTTCCTCAAGAGTAGGATAAACATCATTTGTTCTGGTATAATATACTTTAATTTCTGGATTGTTATTTAATAATTCTTTTAGTCTTAATACAATATCTAAATTAAGGTCTTTTTCTTTCATGCCATTACCAGTTGCACCTGGGTCTTTTCCGCCGTGTCCTGCATCTATTGTAATAATCTTATTGTACTTTTCTGTTGGTTTTAATAATGCAATAACAAAATACCCGCCCTTATCATATATTTCAAAAGCACTAATTTTGTTTTCTACAAAGGTTAATTCTGTTTTATTATTGATGTTATTGCTTATTTGTAGATAATTTAATTTTTCATCTCCGATATGAAAAATTCCTTGACCATATACAGATGAATAATCCCCTGGAAGAGTTAACTTATATACCCTGTTCATATAATCATCATAATGAACAATATCTTTAATGTTAAAGTCCAAAGAAGGCTTCAAAACTGCTATTTGGCTATTAGCTTGATTAAGGTATTTAATATTTTTAAAAGTAGGTGCCACAATCTGAATAGCTGTTCCATTATTTCCAACAGGCATTATTTCATATTCTGGCTGTCCCTCAAGATCTAAAACTACTCTAAATGTATCAAAGCTAAATTGAGATGTTCTGATTCCTTTAACATACTGCCCTTGAACCTTTTCATCAATTGCTTTCATACTAGCTTCAGAATTAGGAATATCTATTACCAATCTATCAGGATTAGTCATTCTAGAAACCTTTACACTCGGGCTAGCATTGCCAAATACAGTAAGAATATCTCCTCTTGCATTTTGACTAAGTTCTATTTTATGAATTACTGACTTCTTCATTTTTACAATGAAGCTCATTCTATCAGAAGCCATTGTAATTTCATAATCATTTTGATTTATTAAATCAAATACAATTCTTGTCACTTTAGGATTGCTACTAAATTGACTAGCTCTAATGCTTTTTACAAAAGAATTATTAGTAATTTTAATATTTTCACTAGGAAGTTTCATATTTGCATTATTAATATCCACTACAATTCTTCCGTCTAAACTCATATGTTCTAATGATGTAATAGGAGAACTTGCTACTACCTTTAAGTGACTCCCATCACTAACACTTTCTAAAACTGATGCTGATATAATATCTGTAGTAGGATGAGAAACAGTTTCAATTGGTGATGAAGGCAAATCTTCTGAAATATCTTTATCTGATCCAATAACAACTGGAACAGTTGCTAACTTTGTAGGAAGTTTTGGTATTTTATTATTAAAATCTATATCAGAGTTTGGAATATCTATTTTTTCCTCTTGTTCACTATCTTCTTCCTTATCTTCTATATCTATTATATCTTCCTTATCTAAGATATCTTCTTTTTCTTCATCCTCTATATCTATTATATCTTCTTCTATATCTTTTTGATTATTTCCTTCTCCAGCGACATCAACCATTACTATTCTTTCGTTGCTTAGCCATTTTACATCATAACCTATTGTTTCTGCAACAAATCTTACAGGAACCATAACCTTATTATTAATAACTTTAGGAGGCATAGGAATATCTTGATATTCTCCATTAACCCAAGCCTGATTGCTATTAGTCTTTAAAATAATTAAAGAATCATCCATCCCAATATATGCTTCCTTAGTATAAGGCTTCCATTCTACAATAGCACCCATAGCTTCGCATACTTCACGAATTGGTACTAAAGTATTTCCGTCAAATACCATTGGTGGGATATCGCCTTCAACAATATTTCCTTTTACAACTAAGCTAATAGGCGGTTCTTTATAAATATGTGTCTGTCCATCATACATTAGAAGCATATCTGCATTCACATTATGAATTAAAAATATATTCATTATTATCGATATTGTTAATAAATATGTAACATATTTTATTTTCTTCATTTTTTCGCCTCCATTTTTACTCAAGTGTCATTCTAAAATGTCATTTTTTCTTTCACTAAATAAAATTATATCAGAAGATGTAAGCATATAAAAGCAAATATAGAATTTGAAATAATTTTGTAATAACCACGTAATATTTATTAGAGTTATCTCACCATAAAAAATACTTCCAAATAGATTATCTAATCATTATTAATTAGACTATCTATATTGGAAGTATATATATCTCTCTACTTATAAGTCAGCCATTTTCATAAATTCTTCTTCTCCAATAATTGGGATTCCTAACTCTTTTGCTTTTCTATTCTTAGATGAAGTTGAATTAATATCATTATTAATTAAATAATTAGTATTGCTTGTAACTGTTCCCGTTACCTTACCTCCTAGGGATTCAATCTTTTCTTTTAACTCATTTCTATTCTTAAAATGAGTTACATTACCCGTAATTACAAAAGTAAGCCCCTTAAAACTTTGATTCTCACTTTTTTCTATTCCTTTTATATTTAAAATGCTTCTTAGCTTATTAACCATTTCTTTATTTTCTTCTTTTGCAAAATAATTATAAACTGATTGGGCAATTACTTCTCCAAAGCCATGTATTTCTTTAATATCTTCTACACTGGCATTCATAATTTTTGTTAAATCGTATTCAAAGTGTTCACACAACAATTTTGCATTACTTAAACCCACCTGATTTAAACCTAAAGCATTTATGAAATTAGGCATGTCCACATTTTTAGATGCTTCAATAGAATTAACTAAATTATTAAAAGACTTTTCTCCAAAACCTTCCATCTCTTTAATTTCTTTTTCATATTTATGTAAATAATAAATATCAACAAAATCATCAAGAAAATCTTTATCAATAAACTTTTCAATGGTTGCTTCAGAAAAACCTTCAATATTCATGGCATCTCTTGAAACAAAATGTGTAAAAGCTTTTATTCTTTGAGCCTTACAATTAGGATTAGTACAATATAAGGCCTTAACTTCCCTAACTTGTCTAATCTCAGTCACACCATTACATACAGGACATTTATCTGGTATTTGAATATTATTGCTTTTTGTAAGGTTTTCTGCAATTTGAGGAATAATCATATTTGCTTTATATACTTTAACTGTATCCCCAACTCCTAATTGCAACTCTTCTAATATACTTAAATTATGTACGCTGGCACGGTTTACTGTAGTCCCTTCTAATTCTACGCTTTCAAATACTGCTACTGGGTTAATTAAGCCTGTCCTTGAGGTATTCCATTCAACATATAATAGTTTACTTTCTTTCATTTCATCTGCCCATTTAAAAGCAATAGAATCTCTAGGGAATTTAGCAGTAGAGCCTAGGGATTGGGAATAGGACAAACTATCATATGTTAATACCAAACCATCGGATCCAAAATCATTTTCTAAAACTTTGTCATGAAACTGTGCTACAGTATCTTCTATATTATTTATATCTACTTCTTTATATTCCACTACATCAAATCCCATTTTTTCTAGCCACTTTAATTGATTTATTTTCGAATCCTTAAAATCTTCTTCTGCAGCAACTAAATTAAAAGCAAAAAAATACACATTCCTTTTTGCTGTTATTTCATTATTAAGTTGTCTTACGCTACCACTGCACAAGTTACGTGGATTTTTATATTGTTCTTCAAGAGGCAAGCCTTCATTTATCTTATTAAAATCTGAATATTTTATTACTGCTTCTCCTCTTAAAACAAGCTGCTTTTTATAAGGAATTGTAAGAGGAATATTTTTAAATACCTTAGCATTATTAGTTACATCCTCTCCAAATTCCCCATTACCCCTAGTTATTGCTTGAGATAATTTACCCTCATTATATATTAATACAATAGTCAGCCCATCTAATTTCCAAGAAAGAATGCCCTTTTTATTAGTTAAAAAACTCTTTAATTTACTTACTTCCTTAGTCTTATCTAATGAAAGCATTGGAAAACTATGACGTACCTTTGGTAAATTACTTAGAACAACGTAACCTACCTTTTGAGTAGGACTATCTGCAAGTATAATACCTGTTTTTTGTTCTAATTCTACCAATTCGTCGTAAAGCTCATCATATTCTTTATTTGACATTATTTCTCTATCTTCTTGATAATAAGCTTTTGCAGCTTCATTTAAAATCTTAATTAATTCTTTCATCCTCTCCATGATATCCCTCCCTATCATTAATAAAAGTGTCAAAGTATCCTATATCCTAAAAGACAACTATCCTTATATTACTATAATAGAAAGTAAAAAAACAGACAAATTTGCCTGCTTTTTATTTACTAATAATTTTTTTACGTTCCATATCATTAAGAAAGCGATGTTTATTTTTAGTCATGTTTTGATATTGTTCTTGTGTAATTTTTCCGGTTTTAAGAAGAGTCTCTGCAAAATCTACAAACTTTCTAGTAACTTCAATGAGCTTCATTACCTCTGAATTATTCTCCTTTTTCATGACATCCCACTTTCCCATTCTTCAATTTTTATATTTATATAATTAATTAAAACAGCAATAATCTACTGAAAGCATTATATCATGATTTACTTTTTATTACAATTTTTCCACGACTTTTAATAAGGCAAATTTCGTTATTGTGTTAGAATAAGTCACTCTTTCTTTGTTTTTCTTAAAATTTCTTTAAATTCTTCCTAATATCTTTTTAATCAACAACTTTTAGATTTGCAAAACCAGCCATTAATTTTTTTTGCCCGAATTTTGGGAAATTGACAGTTACTTCATAGTCCGCTCCTGCATGACTAATCTTTTCAACAGTTCCTACACCAAATTTAAAATGTTTAACTAGATCTCCTTCTTTATAATCTAGTGTTATATTCTTTGGAGCAGGTATTTTGTTCTTTAAGGCACTTTCATAAGGTGTATAATTATTTAATATTCTGTTTCTTTGTCTTATTCCTGCCAAAGGGTCAGAACTTTTATTTGCTTTCCCCAAATTGATAAGTTCTTTAGGTAATTCTTTAATAAACCTTGATGCCCTGTTATATTGAGTCTGTCCTCTTAAAGTTCTGGATTTTGCATAAGACAAATATAATTTTTCTCTTGCCCTTGTAATACCAACATAGCAAAGTCTTCTTTCTTCTTCTATACTGTCTTCCCTTTCTGATACAATACTCATATAACTTGGGAAAATTCCTTCTTCAAGTCCTGTAATAAAAACAAAAGGAAATTCTAAACCTTTAGCACTATGAAGAGTCATTAGGACAACTGCATTATCTCCTTCATTATAATTATCTACTTCTGCTACTAAAGAAACATCTTCTAAAAAGCCTTCTAAGCTTGCTTCTTCTCCTTCTTTATTATCATAATCCGCAGCTTTTGATATTAATTCTTTAATGTTTTCTATTCTATCCTTTGATTCTTCAGTATTTTCATTTTCTAATTCTTCTAAATATCCAGTACGCTTTAAAAGTTCTTCAATAAGCTCTGTTACGCTTCCTATACTGGCTTGTATTTGAAGAGCTCCTATTAAATCAGCAAAATCTTTTAATTTAGTTGCTGCTCGACCAAATACAGATACTGTTTCATTATCTCTTATAACATCATAAAAATTCATGTTATTAGCAGCTGCAAATTCTTCAACCTTATTTATAGTAACTGCCCCTATTCCCCTTCTAGGAACATTTATTATTCTTTTTAAGGATAAATCATCACAAGGATTTTGAATAATTCTTAAATATGCTAATAAATCCTTTATTTCTTTTCTTTCATAGAATCTTATGCCCCCAAATAATCTATATGCTATGTTATGTTTTACAAAATGTTCTTCTAACACACGTGATTGGGCATTAGTACGATATAAAATCGCGAAATCCTTGTATTCTCTTCCCTCATCTTCAATTTGTTTGATTATTTCCCTTGCAACAAATTCAGCTTCAGCATGCTCATCAAAAGTCTCATTTAATTCAATTAAATTTCCTTGTTCATTTTCTGTCCAAAGTCTTTTTGCTTTTCTTCCATAATTATTTTTTATTACGTGATTTGCTGCTTCTAAAATTACTTTAGTTGAACGGTAATTTTGCTCCAACTTAATAACCTTGGCATTTTTAAAATCTTTTTCAAAGTCTAGTATGTTTCTTATATTAGCTCCTCGCCAGCCATAAATGCTTTGGTCATCATCGCCTACTACACAAATATTTCCATGTGCTGAAGCTAATAAATTTACAAGTTTATATTGGGCAGTATTAGTATCTTGATATTCATCAACCAAAATATACTGGAACTTATTTTGATAGTATTCAAGTAAATCAGGGTTATAAGTAAATAACTCTACAGTTTTAAAGATGAGATCATCAAAATCTAAGGCATTATTGGATTCTAATTTTTTTTGATAAAGCTTATAGATGTTAGAATATTTTTCTTTTCTAAAATCTCCTCGATTTATTTTTTCATATTCCAAAGGACTTATTAGTTCATTTTTTTGGTTGCTAATTTCTCCTAAAGTACTGCCGACAGGATAGTTTTTTTCATTATAATTTAATTCTTTTATGCACTCTCTTATTAAGGTCTTTTGGTCTTCTGCATCATAAATGGTAAAATAACGGCTGTATCCAAGCCTTTCTATATCTTGCCTTAAAATTCTTGCACAAGTAGAATGGAAAGTACTAACCCATATATCTTCCGAACCCTCTCCTACTAATTTATCAACTCTCTCACGCATTTCATTAGCTGCTTTATTGGTAAAAGTTATAGCAAGAATCCTCCAAGGTTCAACTCCTATTTCTTTAATAAGGTATGCTATTCTATGAGTAAGGACTCTAGTTTTTCCTGAACCTGCTCCTGCAAGAATAAGTAAAGGTCCTTCAGTACATAATACTGCTTCTTTTTGTTTTGGATTTAATCCCTCAAGTAAAGACATAATAATTCTCCTTTTCTAGTTAAACAAAAACCTTTCCATAATTTAATGGAAAGGATTATTTGTTTTTTATTTTTTCTTTTTTAACCTATCAAGTATCATATTATAACCGTCAGATCCATAAGTTAATGAACGGTTTACCCTGCTTATTGTTGCAGTTGAGGCTCCTGTTTTTTCAGTAATTTCTGCATATGTCTTATTTGATTTTAACATTTTTGCTACTTCAAGCCTCTGCGCTAAAGATTTAATTTCATTTATTGTGCATATATCTTCAAAAAAAGAATAGCATTCATCAATATTTCTAAGTAATAATATTGCCTCAAAAAGCCTGTCCGTACTTTCATCTTTAATTTTGCTATTCATTTTATATTCACCTACCCAATAAGTAGTAAATTAATAGAATAANTATTTCTTTACTATTTTACAGTATGAAAGTGCAATACGTCAAGCTATATAAATTCCCTTAATAATTCCACAGATGTATTAACAATTAAATCTTTAGGAATATCTAATTGGCCAATGAGTTTTTCTGCATATTTAAAATTTCCTACATCAAAAGAAATATGTGCATCACTACCAATAATAAAAGGCATGTCCATTCTTACACACTCTAAAATTATTTCCTTGATGATATCTGTTCCACCAGCCCTAAAACTATTGGGATTTAAAGAATTATTATTAATTTCAAGTAATGTACCATATTCCTTAGCAGCTGCTACCACTGCTTTAATATCAATGGGAAAACGGGGATCTCCAGGATGACCTATAACATCTATATTAGGATTTTTAATCACATTAATTAAAGCACGGGTATTTTCATGAATATTCCCAGGTCTTATACATGGAGGATGAAAGCTTGCAATAACTATATCAAGTATCTCCATAGTATAGTCATCTAAGTCTACATTTCCGTCATAATCCATAATATTTACTTCTGCTCCCTTTAATATTTCTACACCATGTACTTTTTGGGGAATTACGTTTAAATTATGAAAATGAAAAAGGGGTGCACCCCCTGGCATTTTATCCGAATGATCTGTAATTGCAACAAGCTCTAATCCAATTTCAGAAGCATGTTTTGCTATTTCTTGTACTGTACTGTAAGCATGACCACTGGCAACTGTATGACAATGGGCATCTAAAACAAAGCTCATTTATGTCCATCTCCTTAAAAAATGTCTTTAAACATTATAGTTTTTTATTATCTATATTAAATATTGTAACACATTTATTAATAATTGCAATTATACTAGCTTACTTAGGCTTTTAAAAATAAAATTCTTTTTCTTATCTTTGCCCTCCATAAAGTTTTTTATCAAAACAAATTAAGAAATTCATTTAAAATTTAATAGCCAAAAATAAAAAAGAACCATCAAAAGTTAAGTTTTTTGATGATTCTTTTTGTTTATTATTAATGCTTAAAGTGTCTCATGTTGGTAAATACCATAGTAATACCGTATTTATCACAAGCTTCTATAGATTCTTCATCTCTTATAGAACCACCTGGTTGTATTATGGCAGTTATTCCCGCTTTAGCTGCTTCTTCTACACAGTCAGGGAATGGGAAAAAGGCATCAGAAGCCATAACCGCACCCTTTAATACTTCTTCACCAATGTGTTCTTTACAGTGATCAATTGCTTGTTTACAAGCCCAAATTCTATTAACTTGTCCTGGTCCTATTCCTAATGATTGTTTATTCTTTGCAATAGCTATACCGTTTGATTTCGCATATTTAACAACTTTCCATGCAAATAATAAGTCTTCCATTTCCTCTTTAGTAGGTTCTCTTTTTGTTACTAGTTTTAACTCTTCATCAGGCAAAAGTAAACTGTCTACTTCTTGAATAAGTAATCCACCTGCTACTTTTTTTAAATCATAAGAACCTTTAGGCAGTTTAGCTGAAATATTGTCTAATTGAAGTATACGGATGTTTTTCTTTTGTCTTAACACATCTAATGCTTCTTTTGAATAAGAAGGTGCAACTACGATTTCTATAAATATCTTATTCATTTCTTGAGCGGTTTCTTTATCAATTTCTCTGTTAGCAACTACAATACCTCCAAATATAGAAACTGGATCTGCATTGTAAGCATTAATATAGGCATCATAGATAGTTTCTCCACTTGCTACCCCACAAGGATTTGCATGTTTACATGCAACCACTGTTGGTTCATCAAATTCTTTTAAAAGCTCTAAAGCACCATTAGTATCGTTTATGTTATTAAATGATAATTCTTTTCCATGAACTTGTACTGCAGAACTTAAGCATCCAACATTTTTACCTATTTCCTTATAAAAAGCTGCTTTTTGGTGAGGATTTTCACCATATCTCATTTCCTGAACCTTTTCAAAAGTTAAGCTAAGAGTATCTGGGAAACCATCATCTCCTCTTTGCTTTCTAAAGTAATTAGCAATAAGAGTATCATAGCTTGCTGTATGCTCAAATACTTTAGAAGATAGATAAAATCTCGTTGCTTCTGATAAATCTCCCTTATTAAGTTCAGTTAATACCATCTTATAATCCTTAGGATCTACAATAACAATTACATCCCGGTAATTTTTTGCTGCTGCACGAAGCATTGTAGGTCCACCAATGTCTATATTTTCAATAGCTTCTTCTAATTCTACATTATCTTTAAGTATAGTTTCTTTAAAAGGATATAAATTTACTACTACTAAATCAATAGTATCTATATTTAATTCTTTTATTTGCTTCATATGCTCTTCACTGCTTCTTATAGCTAAAAGACCTGCATGAATATTAGGATGAAGAGTTTTAACTCTTCCATCTAAGCATTCCGGAAATCCTGTAACATCACTAATATTAATTACTTTAATTCCGGCATACTCAAGGGCTTTTGCAGTACCTCCTGTAGATATAATTTCATAACCTAGCTCTGATATTTTTTCTGCAAATTCAACTATTCCTGTTTTGTCTGAAACACTGATTAAAGCACGTTTCATCCTAATTCTCCTTTCATATTTATTATAATTTATTATGAAATGTTCTATTAATTACTTCTTCTTGCTGCTCCCTACTTAATTTATGGAAGTTAACTGCATAACCAGACACTCTTATTGTCAAATTAGGATACTTTTCTGGATGTTTTAGAGCATCTATAAGCTTTTCTTTATTAATAACATTAACATTTAAATGATGAGCTTCTTGTGAAAAATAACCATCTAATATTCCTATAAGATTATTTTTTTGATCTTCTATAGTTTTCCCTAAAGTGTTAGGCTCTATGGAAAAAGTACAAGATATTCCATCTCTACAACTATTATAAGGTAAGTTTGCTACGGAATTCAAAGAAGCTAGGGCTCCCTTTTCATCTCTATTATGCATTGGATTAGCACCAGGTGCAAAAGGTTCACCTTTTTTTCTTCCATCAGGTGTATTTCCTGTTTTCTTTCCATATACCACATTTGAAGTAATGGTTAAAATAGATAAAGTATGTATTGCATTACGATATGCAGGAGTCTCTTTTAGCTCGTTATAAAAATCTATAACTAACTCCTTAGCAATTTTATCTACTCTTTCATCATTGTTACCAAACTTAGGGAAATCCCCTTCAACTATAAAGTCTGTAATAACTCCGTCCTCGTCTCTTATTGGAATTACTTTTGCATATTTTATTGCACTTAAAGAATCTGCTACTACCGAAAGGCCTGCAATTCCAAAGGCCATAAATCGCTCAACATCTGTATCATGAAGAGCCATCTGAAGCTTTTCATAGGCATATTTATCGTGCATATAATGAATGATATTCATGGTATTAACATATAATTGGCACAGCCATTTACGATAGAAAGAAAATTTCTCCATAACTTCATCATAGTCAAGAATATCACTAGAAATAGCTTCTGTATGAGGCCCTACTTGTTCTTTACTAACTTCATCAATTCCACCGTTTAAGCTCATTAATAATACTTTAGGAAGATTGCATCTTGCTCCAAAAAACTGCATTTGTTTCCCGATTTTCATGGCTGACACACAGCAAGCAATACCATAGTCATCTCCATATATTTCTCTCATTATATCATCATTTTCATATTGTATTGAATCAGTTTCAATAGATACCTTAGCACAAAACTTTTTAAAATTTTTTGGAAGCTTATTAGACCAAAGAACTGTTAAATTAGGTTCTGGTGCAGGTTCTAAAGTATAAAGAGTATTAAGAAACCTAAATGAACTTTTAGTAACTAAGGTCCTTCCATCTTCACCCATACCACCAATAGACTCTGTTATCCAAAGAGGATCTCCAGCAAATAATTCATTATATTCTGGAGTTCTAAGCATCCTTGCCATTCTAAGTTTAAGGACAAAATCATCAATAATTTCTTGTATTTCTATTTCTGTTAACTTTCCTTCTTTTAAATCTCTTTCAAAATAAATATCTAAAAATGTACTAACCCGCCCAAGGGACATTGCCGCACCATTTTGTTCTTTAATTGCCCCTAAATATCCAAAGTATAGCCATTGAACAGCCTCTTTCCCGTCATTTGCAGGTTTTGATATATCATAACCATACATACTTGCCATTTGTTTTAATTTTTCTAAAAAGTCTATTTGCCTATAGAGTTCTTCTGAAAGCCGGATATTTTCTTCATCCATAGTTTTTTTCCCAAGCTTAACTTTATCTATTTTCTTTTGCTCAATAAGATAATCTACGCCATATAAGGGTATTCTCCTATAATCTCCAATAATTCTTCCTCGACCATAAGCATCAGGAAGTCCTGTAATAACTCCACTCCTTCTCGCCTTTCTCATTTCATCTGTATAAACTCTAAAAACCCCGTCATTATGGGTTGTCCTATATTCAAAATGTTCTTCTACCTTTCTGTCCAATTTATACCCATAAGCTTCGCAGGCTTGCCTTGTCATACGTATTCCACCAAAAGGATTTACTCCTCTTTTAAGAGGCCTATTTGTCTGCAAGCCTACAATAATCTCTTTTTCTTTATCGACATAACCAGGTGAATAATTTAGCAAGGAGGATACAGTTGAAGTATCAATATCTAAAACTCCTCCCCATTCGGACTCTAAACGACATAAATCTTTATATCTATCTAAAAGTGCTCTTGTCCTTTCCGTGCTTCCTTCCAAAAAGTCTTCATTGCCATCATAAGGGGTATAGTTTTTTTGGATAAAATCTCTTACGTTTATCTCCTTTTGCCAATCCCCTTCTTTAAAAGCCCTCCATTCTTTTTTAAACATTCTCATCATCCTCCTACATTATAAAATGTATGGTAAAAAAATAAAAAACCGCCTGAACAAACAGAAAGCTTAGTTTTCCGTCTGCCCAGGCGGTCGGCAAATTCTACCTTGTATTCCCCATGGGTTTTCCCATTATCCGCCAGTCATACAAGGCTTATATTAAATTAATTTTTCAAGAACAAATTTCAAAATAAATATGACTGTTAAAGCATACATTAATGGATGAACTTTCTTTGCTTTCCCTGTTAAAGCATTAATAACTGTATAAGATATTATACCAAATACAATTCCTTCTGCAATACTATATGCTAATGGCATAAAAATCAAGGTTAAGAATGCAGGGACTCCTTCTTGAGCATCTGTAAAATCTATTTTAGTTACAGACTGCATCATCATAAACCCAACAATGATAAGAGCTGGTGCAGTTGCAAAACTTGGAACCGCTAAGAAAATTGGTGAGAAGAATAATGCAATTGCAAAAAAGATTGCAGTAACAGCAGATGTTAAGCCCGTTCTTCCTCCTTCAGCTACACCTGAAGCACTTTCAACGTAAGTTGTTACTGTAGAAGTACCAAGAATTGCTCCAGCAGTTGTTCCAATAGCATCAGCAAATAAAGCTTCTTTAACTTTAGGGAGCTTTCCATCTTTATCAAGCATTCCTGCTTGGTTTGAAACTCCTATTAATGTTCCTAAGGTATCAAATATATCGACAAATAAAAAGGCAAATACAACAATTAAGAAATTTAATGAAAGAACATGTGTAAAATCAAATTTAAAGAAAATTGCTTTTATACTTGGAGGCATTGATACAATACCAGAAGGTATTAAACTAAACATTTCTACCTCTGGATTAGGAACATACCAGCCAGTTAATTCTGCAATAATACCCAAGATATAAGTAATAAATATTCCAATAAGAATAGAGCCTTTAACTTTTTTTACTACTAAAATTGCTGTAATAATTGTACCTACAATTGCCAATAAAGGTACTACATGAGTTACATCCCCCAAGGATAAAAGTGTAGCAGGATCATCTACAATAACTTTTGCATTTTGTAGACCAATAAAAGTAATAAACAAACCAATTCCTGCTCCAACTGCGTGTTTTAAATTTTGTGGAATTGAATTAAAAATTACTTCCCTTATATTAAATGCTGTTAAAACAATAAAAACTATACCTTCTACTAATACAGCTGCTAAAGCTACCTGCCAACTATAGCCCATTTTAAGACAAACTGTGTAGATAAAGAACGCATTTAATCCCATACCAGGTGCTAAAGCAAAGGGATAATTTGCAAAAAACGCCATACACAAAGTTCCGATGATTGCTGCTAAAGCAGTTGAAGTAAATAAAGCATTAGGATCCATACCAACATCTGGATTCCCTAAGATATTAGGATTTACAGCTAAAATATAGGCCATGGTCATGAATGTTGTAAAGCCAGCTATTATTTCTGTCCTAACATTAGTCTTGTGCTCACTTAACTTAAACACCTTTTCTAATAAACTATTACTTTGAGGCTTTTTACTTGCATTGCTTTGTGCCATTATCAATTTCCTCCCTTAATAATTTAAATTGAAAAAGCTATGCTTACTTTCCATAAATTAATATGGAAATTCGTACCTCATTAAAAAATCCGTTCCCTCAAAGATGAAGGAACGAACCTATTAATAAAGTATAATTAAGCCGTTCATTTCACCCATAGCCAGACAATTTAAGGTTGTCGGTAGAAACATCCAGACCATATTACCGGATTTATATAAGTGAAAAAATATTAATATCCTTATTCACAAATGTATTGTAGCAAATAATATCATATATTGTCAACAGTTTCTCGAACTTTTTATTAAAAAACAAAAGGAACGTTCGTAAAAATTCTTTATTATACACTTTCTACAAATGAAACGGAAGAAGAAGTTCCTAAGCGGTTAGCTCCAGCTCTTATTAAGGCTTCTGCATCCTCTTTGGTCTTAATTCCACCTGAAGCTTTTACTCCCATAGTGTCTTCTACTGTTTTTCGCATTAATACAATATCATCTCTTATTGCTCCACCTTCTGAAAATCCTGTAGAAGTCTTTACAAAATGAGCTCCAGCTTCCCTTGCCAGCAAACAAGCCTTTACCTTTTCATCATTGCTTAAAAGGCACGTTTCAATAATCACTTTTACTATTGCTTTATTATTTGCAGCATGAACAACAGCTTTTATATCGTCTCTTACATAATCATACTTTTTATCCTTTAGGGCTCCTATATTTATTACCATATCTATTTCGTTAGCACCATTTTCTATGGCTTCTTGGGTTTCAGCTGCTTTTACTGTACTAGTTGTAGCTCCTAAAGGAAAGCCGATCACTGTTGTAATTCCAATATTAGTATCTTGAAGTAAATGTTTTGCCATAGGAACATAACACGGATTAACGCATACTGTCGCAAATCCATATTTAATAGCCTCATCACATAGCTTTCTAATATCTTCCTCCTTAGCATCAGCTTTTAACAATGTGTGGTCAATCTTTGCTGCCAATTCTTGGTCAATCATTTTATTCCTCCTAATTTATAATAGTATATTATTCCCATTCGATAGTTGCTGGTGGTTTTGAAGTAATATCATATACTATCCTGTTAACATGATCTACTTCCTTTACTATCCTAGTAGATACTCTATCTAATACTTCATAAGGTATTCTTGCCCACTCAGCCTTCATAAAGTCTGTCGTACAAACACCTCTAAGAGCAACTACATAACTATAAGTTCTCTCATCTCCTGAAACACCCACAGAACGTAAATTTGTCAATACAGCAAAATACTGATTGATATCCTTGTTAAGATTTGCTTTTTCAAGTTCCTCACGGAAAATATAATCTGCTTCTTGAAGTATAGCTACCTTTTCTTTTGTTATTTCTCCAATAATTCTTACTCCTAAACCAGGACCTGGGAAAGGCTGTCTTGATACCAAAAATTCAGGTATTCCAAGTACTCTTCCTAAATCTCTTACTTCATCTTTAAATAAATCTCTTAAAGGTTCAAGTATTTCTTTAAAATCAATAACGTCAGGAAGGCCTCCTACATTATGATGGCTTTTGATAACTGCTGCATTTTTGCCACCACTTTCAATAACATCTGGATAAATAGTTCCTTGTACTAAGAAATCTACTGAGCCTATTTTCTTTGCTTCTTCTTCAAATACCCTAATAAACTCTTCTCCAATAATTTTTCTCTTTCTTTCAGGGTCAGTTATACCTTCCAACTTACCTAAAAATCTATCCCCTGCATCGATACAAATAAGATTAATGTCAAATTGTTGTCTAAATACTTTTTCAACTTCAATTCTTTCATTTTTCCTCATAAGACCAGTATCAACAAAAATACAAGTAAGTTGCTTGCCTACAGCTTTATGAACTAAAATAGCTGCAACCGAGGAGTCAACCCCGCCAGAAAGAGCACATAGTACTTTTTTATCAGCAATTTTTTCTTTGAGGCTTTCTATAGATCGCTTTGCAAATTCATTCATATTCCAATCGCCATTACAAGCACATCTATCATATAAAAATTTTTTTATTAAAGTAATGCCTTCTAAGCTTTGAATAAGTTCCATATCTATTTGTTCTACATCAAATTCTGAAAAATATTCAGCTGCATCAAAATTCTTAGATATAACTAAAATAGGTAGAGATAATTGTGTCAATTCTTTAATTATTATACTTTCATCTTTAGCAATATTATTTGAATCTCCAGTAATAATAATACCTTTAGGATTTTTATTTTTTATTTTTTCAATAGCTGTATCATATGAAAAAACTTCACAATAGACATTTGCTTCCCTAACTTTTCTTGCAACTATTTGATTATACTTTCCATCGATATCTAAAATAATAATTAGTTCGTGATTCATTTCCATCCTCCTAGACATATTTATATAAAGTAACATAATTTAACCATGTTAATTATCTAAATAATATAGAATATATTAATAATACATGAATTAAAAGAACTATGTCAAATGTTTTGTAAAACAGTCAGAAGTATTTGAAATATATAATCCGGACAGACTATTGTCAATCCGGATTATTTAATAATTAGTATTCTACGCTATAATTGGGGGCTTCTTTAGTTATATGTATGTCATGAGGATGATTTTCTTTTAAGCCCGCACTAGTAATTTGTACAAACCGAGCATTTTCCATTAACTCTTTAATATTTCTTGCTCCACAATATCCCATTCCTGAACAAAGGCCTCCCATAAGTTGATAAATAGTATCTTCAACTGGACCCTTGTAAGGAACTCTTCCCTCTACTCCTTCAGGAACTAATTTTTTAGCGTCTTGTTGGAAGTATCTATCTTTACTTCCTTTTTCCATAGCGGCTAAAGAACCCATGCCTCTATATACTTTATATTTTCTTCCTTGATATAATTCAGTTTCTCCAGGGCTCTCATCGGTACCAGCAAAAATACCACCCATCATTGTTACACTAGCCCCAGCAGCAATTGCTTTTACAACATCACCTGAATATTTAATTCCTCCATCAGCTATAATTGGGATTCCATAAGCTTTTGCCGCTTCTGCACAATCGAAAATTGCAGTAATTTGTGGAACTCCAACCCCTGCAATTACTCTAGTTGTACAAATTGAACCAGGACCAATTCCTACTTTTACTGCATCTGCTCCTGCCTCAATAAGAGCTAGAGTAGCTTCTGCAGTAGCAACATTCCCTGCAATAATTTGTATATCAGGATACAAGTTCTTAATCTTTTTTACAGTGTCTAAAACGCCCTGAGAATGTCCATGAGCTGTATCGACAACAATTACATCAACCTTAGCCTCTACCAGTTTTGCTACTCTGTCACATGCATCATTGGTTACTCCTACAGCTGCACCTACTAGTAATCTTCCATTTTCGTCTTTTGCTGAGTTAGGATATAAAATAGCTTTTTCAATATCTTTTATTGTTATAAGTCCTTTAAGATTTCCATTCTTATCTACAATAGGTAGCTTTTCTATTCTATACTTTGCAAGAATTTCTTTTGCTTCTTCTAAAGTTGTACCTTCTGGTGCAGTAATTAAATTGTCTTTTGTCATAACTTCTTTAATTTTACGGTTATGATTTGTTTCAAAACGTAAGTCTCTATTTGTAAGAATGCCTACTAACTTTGTTCCTTCAGTAATGGGTACACCTGAAATACGATATTTAGCCATTAATTCATTTGCCTCATAAACATATCTGTCAGGGGATAAATAAAATGGATCGGTAATAACGCCATGCTCAGAACGCTTTACTTTATCAACCTCTTCTGCCTGAGCCTCTATGGACATGTTTTTATGGATTACTCCAATGCCACCCTGACGTGCCATTGCAATAGCCATTCTTGCTTCTGTAACTGTATCCATTCCAGCACTCATTACAGGAATATTTAACTTAATCTTTTTGGTAAGCTGTGTTGATAAATCAACATCTTTAGGAAGAACCTGAGAGTAGGCAGGTATTAATAATACATCATCAAATGTAACTCCTTGCTTAATAATTTTTTGCATTTCTTAACCTCTCCTTGATTTTTCGCCAAGTTTATCAAATTATTTTTCGCTTGTCAACCACTTATTTAAACTTTTAAAAAATAAATTTTATTAGTAATACAGGCACATTTAATGTGCCCATTAATCTACTTTTTTATATGCAATTTTCTTGGAATATATTGAAAAATCCCTTTTAAAATCTCTTCGTTTGGCTCAAATATCATTTTTACTTTTTGATTATTATAATTAAACATAGCAATATAAGTATTATCTTTTATTTCACGACTGCTATAATCTAACACTTTGTCAAAACCTCTAAACTCATGGGCATAATTGTCATCGTTTATATGAGCCATTATTTCAAAATTTTTAACTGAAACAGTTAAAAGTTTTTTACGCTTACTTTTACTCATAATTATATCTATATCTAGTTCATCATTAGTAAGAATATATTCATATTCAATATTAAGTCTTTGAAGGAGCCAATAAGCACCATAAATAACAAGGGCTGCACCTATTAAGAAAAAGTTACCCAACAAAGGAATCACTAAAAATAATAACATACACGCAGCAAGAATTATTAAGAAAAAGAGCATATTATCTTCAAAGGTCCGCTTTTTGGTAACTAGTTGTTCTTTGAATACGTCTCCCATGTCCAACCTCCTTGTCTCTTTGTTATATCCTAACATATACGAATTTAAATATCAAGAAAAAACAGCTTGCCAAAGGCAAGCCGTTAAAAGATTACATCATTCCCATTCCTGGAGCTCCACCAGGCATTACTGGTTCAGGCTCAGGTATTTCTCCAACAACAGCTTCTGTTGTTAAGAATGTAGATGCAACTGAATTTGCATTTTGAAGTGCACTTCTTGTTACCTTAGTTGGGTCAAGTATTCCTGCTTCAATCATATTAACATATTCTTCTGTAAGAGCATTAAAGCCCATATCTCTTCCTAATTCTTTAACTTTATTTACAACAACAGAATCTTCAAATCCTGCATTAGTAACAATTTGGCGAAGAGGAGCTTCTAATGCCTTAAGAACAATGTTAACTCCTGTTCTTTCATCACCGGAAGTTGTATCTAATAATGTAGCTATCTCATTTATAGCATGAATATATGCAGATCCTCCTCCAGCAACGATTCCTTCTTCAACTGCAGCTCTTGTTGCAGCTAAAGCGTCTTCTATACGAAGTTTATTTTCTTTCATTTCTGTTTCTGTAGCAGCTCCAACCTTAATAACTGCTACTCCACCTGCTAATTTAGCTAATCTTTCTTGTAACTTTTCTTTATCAAATTCAGAAGTGGTTTCTTCTATTTGATTTTTAATTTGTTTAACTCTAGCATCAATATCTTCTTTATTTCCTGCACCATCAATTATGATAGTGTTTTCTTTTCCAACTTTTACTGTAGCTGCTCTTCCTAACATATCTAAAGTAGTATCTTTTAGGTCTAAACCTAATTCTTCAGAAATAACTTCTCCACCTGTTAAAATTGCAATGTCTCTTAACATTTCTTTTCTTCTGTCTCCAAAGCCAGGTGCTTTAACTGCTACACAATTAAATGTACCTCTTAATTTGTTAACTATTAATGTAGTTAATGCTTCTCCTTCTACATCTTCAGCAATAATTAATAATTTTGCTCCTTGTTGAACAATTTGTTCTAATAATGGAAGAATGTCTTGAATAACTGAAATCTTTTTATCAGTAATTAAAATATAAGGATCTTCAAGTACCGCTTCCATCTTGTCCATATCTGTTGCCATATATGCAGATAAATATCCTCTATCAAATTGCATTCCTTCAACGATTTCTAATTCAGTATTCATAGTTTTTGATTCTTCTACGGTTATTACTCCGTCGTTTGATACTTTTTCCATAGCATCAGCAATTAAATTACCAATTTCTTCGTCACCTGCAGAAATAGCAGCAACTTTTGCAATATGAGATTTGCCATTGATTTGCTGACTCATTCCTTTAATAACTTCTACTGCTTTCTTAGTAGCTTTATGCATTCCTTTTCTAATAATGATAGGATTAGCACCTGCAGCAATGTTTTTAAGTCCTTCTTTTATCATTGCTTGAGCTAATACTGTTGCAGTAGTTGTTCCGTCTCCTGCTACATCATTAGTTTTAGTAGCAACTTCTTTTACAAGTTGTGCACCCATATTTTCAAAGTTATCTTCTAATTCTATTTCTTTTGCAATAGTAACACCGTCGTTAGTAATAAGAGGTGTACCAAATTTTTTATCTAAAACAACATTACGTCCTTTTGGGCCTAAAGTTACTTTTACAGTATTAGCTAATTTATCTACACCAGCTTCTAATGCCAATCTAGCATCTGAACCAAATTTAATCTCTTTTGCCATATTAATATCCTCCTTTTTTTATTAAAATTCTTTATATTATTCTACTATTGCTAAAATATCACTTTGTCTTATTACGATATATTCATCATCACCAATTTTTACTTCTGTTCCTGCATACTTAGAGTAGATTACGTTATCTCCAACTTTTACTTCCATTTTAACTTCTTTTCCATCAACTACTCCACCAGGTCCTACTGCAACTACTTCTGCTTCTTGTGGTCTTTCTTTCGCTTGATTTGGAAGCACAATACCAGATTTTGTTTTTTCCTCTGCTTCTAATTGTTTAAGAACTACCCTATCCCCTAATGGTTTTAAATTCATAGTTTAACCTCCTTCAAAGTATGTATTATAAATTATTATTATTCTCTTTTGTTAGCACTCTTTGCAATTGAGTGCTAACTACTAAAATAATATAATAAAACTACCATCTTTATGCAAGGAGCTGTTTTGCCTAAAATAAAGCTTTAACTATTATTACCACGTTTTATTTAAATTATCCTCCTTTTTTCTCTCATTTTCTATTATTATCTTAATTATCATTGGCTACTTCAAATAATTGGATATATTATTTAAAATATATTGAATAAAAGGAAGATAATATATAACAGGAATTAATACTGCTGGAAGTAAATTTCCAACTTTAATCTTTTTTACTTCCATTAAATTTAAGCCAATAGCAAAAATTAAAATACCACCTACTATTGAGATTTCACGAATCATATCTTCTGTCATAAATGGCTCTATCCATTGAGCAAGGATTGTTAATATTCCTTGATATAATAATACTGAAATCCCTGATAGAGCAACTCCTATCCCTAAACTAGCAGACAATACAATTGAAATAACCCCGTCTAAAACAGCTTTAGCAAATAAAGTCTTATGTACTCCTTGAAGTCCACTTTCTAAAGAACCCATAATAGCCATAGTTCCAACACAAAATATCAAACTAGCTGTAACAAAGCCTTGGGAGATACTTCTTTCTTTTGTATCTTT
>JGI24712J26585_10000499_pt1 | contig 33644 bp, 24 predicted proteins | sample BioPla3DNA2_FD_26585 | JGI IMG/M metagenome (IMG submission 26585)
TCATTCTGGAATGTTTTATTTGAATAACTATGGAAAATTATTTGCCAAAAATTATGGATTTTTATTTGCCTAAATCTATGGATTTTAGTTTACCATTTACAGTATCCTTTTCAATATCAGTTACATGCTTCTTTTTGTATTCAAAAACAGTGCGATTATCAGTGAAAAACTGATACGGAATGCCGTAGTTACTGAGAATCTGATGCAGTACATGATAATAGCCATTTAAAGTTCCCTGCTCATCAAAGTAAGCACCAAGAATAGCGCCAGTGGCATCATCAACAGCGATTTGAAGCTGTGTTTTAGTTTCGCCGAACCAATGATGTAGAGAAGCATCCATTTGTAGCATTTCGCCGAAATAGGCACATCTGGGGCGTCTTGGATGAGAATCTTCTAAATCCAGAATAGAGCTTTGTAAGGCAGCTACCTTTTTCTTAGATTTAGTCTTAGATTGTAGAGCCTTTAATTCCTTTTTTAGTGCTTTTTTTGTAGAACGCTTTGCCTTAGGTGAAAGAATAAATTCTTTTCTAAGGATAGAATAAATAGTACTGACAGATACTTTGATATTTTCTTTTTCAGCAAGTAATTCTGAATAATGAGTTAGGTTACAGTCATAGTACTTATTAAGATATAAGTCCAAGATTAACTGCCTTGTATCTGTAGGAAGGGTAATAGATGGTTTACGTCCACGGTTACCATGAACAAAGAAGGACTTACCTTGTTCTTTATAACCTTTTATTAAACGGTTGATGTGTCTATCAGAACAACCTATTTTAAGGGCTGCTGTTTTCTTATTACCGTTTGTATCTACCAGTTTTTTAATAATCTCATATTTTTGATTTTCATCCATTGTTAATAATACCTTTCTGATTATGTCCACCTCATTTCTAAGTCATGAGGTTCTATTATAATATATAAACTACCAAATGGGACATAATCATTTGTGGTACACTAAGACATTATCATAAATGATTCATACAAAAACTAAGCAAAATATTTATATGTTGACAAATTAAATGGGTAAATATATAATTAGGGCAAATTGAATATTGAGTATTTTGGTAACGTAATGTTTTAAAAGGGAAAACAGTAAAAGCTGTTACAGCCCCCGCTACTGTGAAAGGTGATAATGTTCTATGCCACTGTGCTTTATGCATGGGAAGGTGAGCATTAAATGATCCGAAAGTCAGGAGACCTGCCATGATATGTAGGTAATAGATATTCGGGAGGATTATCTAGAAATTTAAAAATGATATAATTATTTTTTATATTTAAAAACTTCCGAACATTCGGAAGTTTTTTATTTGTTAAACAACAAGGTGCTACAGCGTTATGGGGTTGATTTTATATTTTTAGTGTATTTCATTCAATGTGGTAAGCAAGTTAGAAGAACCAGGAAAGCTATTTGAAATAGTTAATTATGCATTATAGAAGAAATTGCAAGAGTGGATTAAAGCAATCTGGTAATATGTCAAGAGAAAAAAATAAATAAAAATAAAAGAATTGATTTAAAAAGGGTAACTTTAATAGAACCTATGAATTTCAAAGAAAAAAATAGGATAAAAAAGGAAATATTCTATTGTACCTCACCAGCTTTATTGCTGGAGTAGATTTGATTTTTAGTCAGCAATCCAAAAATCAGGCGTACTAGTTTACGAGATGTTAATGCGAGTGCTCGTTTGTGTTGATGAGAAGTTACTTCATCAGACTTTTTATGGTAGAACTCATTAAATTCAGGAACATTGTTTTTAACACTGTTTGCAGCCTCTATTAAATAGTATCTAAGATACTTGTTACCGGTCTTGGTCATATTGGTTTCATCAGATTTAAAATTACCTGATTGATTGATTCTCCAAGTTAAACCAGCATATTTTGCTAAAGCATCATTTGAATCAAATGATGTAATAGAACCGATTTCAGCAAGAATGCCGCTGGCGANAACAGGGCCAATACCAGGAATAGAAGTAAGAGACTGATATTCAGTAGTGTTAATACCTTTAATAGCCTTTTCAATAGCTTTATCAATAGTTTTAATCTCTGTATCTAAAGCATTAATAACATTAAAGGATGAAGCAATTGATACGTTTAAAGGCTCATAAAGAACTTTATCTAAACGATAGGAATCTCTTGCAGCTTTTTGCAATAGTTTAGCTGTTTCTACTGGGTTGTTAAAGCGATTTTTACCTTTAGATTTAATGAATTCAACTAAATCTTCTAAAGAGGAATAGGCAATATCATCTAAAGAAAGAAATTCAGTTAAGACTGCTTCGGATGTAGCGCCGAAAGTATTAGAAAATGGCTTGTCTTCATCTTTTACAACAGCTAATTGACTGAACTTTAAATAAATATTAGAGACCATGTATGCTTTTTCTCTAGAGGCAGATTCAATTAAATGTAACCTGTGTCTAGTAAGCCTTTGTAAAGCAAGGAACTGAGCACCACGCCAAGGCTGAGATGTGATTCTACCACACCTTGCAAAATCAGCAATAATAAAGGCATCTAGTGGGTCAGTTTTATCCATATCAATAAAAGACTTTCTGTAATTGGCAATAGTTTTAGGATTAAGGCAATAAACCATAGGTGTATATGCCAAAATTACCTCATTAGAAGATAAAAAATTAGCAATATGAGTACTGTAAAATGAAGTTGATTCTAAGGCAATAACAACAAATTTTAAGTTATTAGAAAGTAAGCAATCTAAGATGCTGCTCAAAATAGATTCAGCACCAGGCTGGTTATTCAAAGCTTTTAGATTGAGAAGCTTGTTGCCTTGAAAATCAAGAGCACACAAAACGTTAGTTTTAGAACTAACATCAATACCAACAAATAAAGTCGATAAAAAATTGTTTTTCATGAAATCACCACCTTTCCATAGGGTCATTGAAGAACAATTAGTAAAAGAGATATCCTAATCTTAACTGCTGACTGAAACCTCGCATTATAAGCATTCATCTTTGAAAACTATCTTGCTGGTGATCTAATCAAAGAGATGCAGCATCTGTAGTAAGCAGAATATGACAGCTAAGTCAGGAAGCAAGCTTCATAGGCAATAACCAAAATGGTTTTGCAAGGAGAATTTGAATTATCCTTCGCTAATGATCTTTAACTAATTATAGCATTAGGTTATCTCAATTAAAAATTGAAAATGTAATAGAAAATAAATATATGTTTAGAACACTAAAAAAGTAGTTCTAAACATATTATACGAGGAGGATGCTGAATGAACGTTATAAAAAGAGATGGAAGGATAATAGAATTTAATCAAAATAAAATATCTGATGCCATAATAAAAGCAATGAGCCACACTGCCATGGGACAAGATTTAGTATTAGCAAGGCAAATAGCACAAGAAATAGCAGATGAAATCAAGGAAACTATTTCTGTTGAGGATATTCAGGATTTAGTTGAAAAAAAACTAATGGCAAGCCAAAGAAAGGATGTTGCCAAGGAATATATCATTTACAGAAATAAAAGAAATATTGCTAGGGGAAGAAAACAATACGACATATATATGGATATTGTAAATGCTGTCCCTAATGATGTTACTAGAGAAAATGCTAATATGAATGCTGATACTCCTGCTGGAATGATGATGAAGTTTGCTAGTGAATCCTCCAAGCCATTCGTGGATGATTGCTTATTGTCTGAGCAATCACAATATTATGTGGAAAATAACTATATACATGTTCATGATAAGGATTATTATCCTACAAAGTCCATCACATGTTTGCAGCATCCATTAGATTATATTTTAAATAATGGATTTAGAGCTGGCCATGGGTCCAGCAGACCTGCAAAGCGTATAGAAACAGCTTCCATAATAGGCTGTATTTCCATGGAGCAAATACAGAATGAAATGCATGGAGGACAATCAATACCTGCTTTTGATTTCTATTTAGCTCCATACGTAAAGCTTACATACAAGGAAGAAGTGCACAAAATTGAACAACTTTTGGATATTGATTTAAGTGATATATATGATATTGAAATAGAGGATTATATTGAAAAGTCATTAGTAGGTCTTGAAGGAAATGCTAGATATGTGCAACAATCTATAAATAATGCTGTAAGACGCGTGCACCAATCCATGGAAGCCTTTATTCACAATATGAATACAATACATTCAAGAGGTGGAAATCAGGTTGTGTTTAGCTCCATAAATTATGGAACAGATACAAGTGCTGAAGGAAGATGTATAATAAGAGAGCTTCTAACCTCTACCTATCAGGGAGTTGGAAATGGAGAAACACCAATTTTCCCGATTCAAATATGGAAGAAAAAAAGAGGTGTGAACTATTTGCCTGATGATAGAAATTATGACTTGTATAAATTATCTTGCAAGGTTACAGCAAAGAGGTTTTTCCCCAATTATTTAAATTTAGATGCTACGTTTAATGTTCATGAAGATTGGGACGAAAAAGATCCCCGAAGATTTGAAAAAGAGGTGGCAACCATGGGCTGTAGAACAAGGGTTTTTGAAAACAGACATGGTGAAAAAACTTCCATAGGCAGAGGAAATCTTTCTTTCACAACCATTAATATAGTTAAGCTCGCACTGGAATGTAGAAATATGGAAAGCATTGCAGATAAAAAAAGAGAATTTTTTAAGAAACTCCAAAAATGCATAGACGCAGCAGCAGAACAGCTTTATGATAGATATGTATTTCAATGCACTGCAATAAAAAAGCAGTTCCCAATGCTTATGTCAGGTATGTGGATAGGAAGTGAAGATCTCAAACCTAATGATAAAGTTGAGAGTGTATTAAAGCATGGGACGCTTGGTATAGGATTTATAGGATTGGCAGAAGCTTTAATAGCATTAACAGGTAAACACCATGGTGAAGATGATAAGTCACAGGAGCTGGGACTTGAGATAATTGAATTTATGAACAAAAAAGTAAAGGAAAAAGCAGATTATTACGATTTAAACTACAGCCTTTTATCAACGCCGGCAGAGGGACTAAGCGGTAGATTTATAAAGAAAGACAGAAAACAGTTTGGGTGTATACCTCATATTACTGACAAGGAATATTATACAAATAGTTCTCACGTTCCTGTATGGTATAAGTGTTCCATTGAGCATAAGGCAAGAATTGAAGCCCCATATCATGAATATGAAAAGGGAGGCCATATTTTTTATGTGGAACTTGACGGAGATGCTACTCATAATCCAATAGCAGTTATGCAGACTGTTGACTTAATGGACAAGTACAATATGGGTTATGGCTCTGTAAACCATACTAGAAATAGATGTAAATGTTGTGGATATGAAGATGCATCTGAAAATCTCGAAATTTGTCCTGAATGTGGAAGCAAGGATTTGGACACTATTCAAAGAATAACCGGATACTTGGTTGGAGGAGTTGATAGTTGGAACAATGCAAAGAAGGCAGAATTAAGAGATAGGGTGAAGCACAGTTGAGCAATAAAATTCTTTATGTTGCTGATATAATAGAAAATACCATAGTGGATGGCATAGGCTTTAGAACATCACTTTATTTAAGCGGGTGTGATATACGTTGTGATGGTTGCCATAACAAAGCTCTATGGGATATTAATTCTGGTCAGGCAATGGAAATCGATGAAGTATATAAAAAGATTACAGGAAGCTTTACAAACATCACTTTTATTGGAGGAGAACCAATGATGCAAGCAGATAACCTTGCTGTCTTGGCTGAAAAAATTAAAACCACCACCAATAAGGATATTTGGTTATACAGTGGGCATACATTCGAAGAGATACTTAATAATAATGTATATTTTAATTTGTTGAAATACTGTGATGTGTTGGTCGATGGAAGATACGATGAGAACTACTTTATAAATAATCTTAAATTCAAAGGTTCTCTGAATCAAAGAATCATAGATATAAAGAAATCAATAGAAGAAGACAAAGTTGTTCTCTGGTGTGATGAGTTTGATAATATGTAATAAATAAAGTATATGATGCAGGGCATAAATACTTTATATAAGAGTAGATATGAAAATGAAGTAATGACATTATTTGAGGAATTATTATGCATGAATTTAAAACTGGAATCTTTCATTGGTATGGTTATATACTACCCCTAGAAGAAAGAATTGAGCAAATAAAACAAGCAGGATTCGATTATGTGATGCTCTGGTGGGAAGATGAAGTGTATCCATATACTATTAGTAAGATGGAATTTATTAATATTATAAATAACTATGATTTAAAACTAGATAATGTTCATTTCCCGTTTGAAGATATTAATAATCTTTGGAATGAAAGCAGTGCACAAAGAAACAATCATATTGATTTAATTAAAAAGTGGTTGAATGAATGTAAACTTTGTGGGGTAGATACAGTGGTGATGCATGCTTCACAAGGCAATAGATTTGATCTGGATTGTTCATTTGGATATAAATCATTTAGTGAAATAATAAGAGAAGCAGAAAATATAGATATAAAGATAGCTATTGAAAATACTCAAATGTTAAAATATTCTGATTTCATATTGAAAGAAATCATATCAACGAATATTGGGTTTTGCTATGATTCATCTCATGACTTTGTTGTTAATGGCAATAGTGCAGGAAAAATTCTTGAAAGGTGGAAGAATAAGCTCATTGCAGTACACTTGTCAGATAATGATGGATTGTATGATAGGCATTGGATTCCGGGTAATGGAATAATAGATTGGGATAAAATTATTAATATTATTAAACATGCAAATTTAAAAAGCTATTCAATGGAAGTAGTACCATATAACGAAGAAAAGAAAATGAGACCAATTGAATTTTTAATTAATGCAAGGGAAAATATGGAGGACAAAATTATCAAATCTTTTGACATGATACAATGAGAATTAATATAGATTAATATTTAGAATCATTATTTAAGTTATGGAATCAGGTGAGAATCCTGAACAATCGGGTTACTGTGTTGCGGAGCGAAATCCCATTATGTCACTGTGAAAGCGGGAAGGCGGGATAAAGCGATGAAGCTTAGTCAGGATACATGCTAAAATAATTACGTAGTATTATTTTCCAACGAAAAATAATATACAGGAATATAGAATAAGTTAGATTTTAATTTACTACACCTGTATTTTTCGTATGAAAATACAGGTGTTTTTTTGAAGCAATATGGTTCATGGGTACCAAACTGCAAGCTATGACTAATTAGAGGAGGTGATCATATGGAATCTAAAGAAAAAATTATACTAAATGAAAAGGAAGAAAGATTAATGAAACTAATCCGAGAAACAGAATTTGGAGAACTGAAGATAATCATTCAAAACAATGTCCCCATACGTGTTGAAGAAATAAAAAAATCTATAAAACTTTAATATTTTACTGACCAGAAAACTGGAGGTAGCCTAAAGATCAAGTGGTTCCTTTAGTTTTTATTTTTATGAAAACTAAATAACCCTTGAAAAACAATTTTAAAAATTAGGAGTGTATTTTACACTACCACCAAGATTGGAGGAGAATTAAATGAAAAAAACAAGAATTATATCATTTGTGTTAGCATTATTTATGCTTATTTCAACAATACCACTTAATGTTTTTGTGGCTGAAGGAAGCACATCTCCAAATGGAAGTGTTACCGTAAGAGTTGAAGGGTATGACAGAACAATATTAAGTGAAACAAAAGTACCTATATCGAATATTACATCACCCACTGCAATAAATGCTATCTCAGAGGTACTAGCTGGTAAAGAGTTAGTAGTAGATAATGCATATGGGTATATTAAAAAAGTTGATGAATTAGAAGAATATGATTCGGAATTTGACAACAAGACACCTGATGGATATGGAAGCATCAATAGAAGCGGTTGGCAGTATGTAGTAAATAATGAATTACCAAGTGTGGGTGTGTCATCTTATGAACTGTCAGATGGCGATGATATAGTGTTATACTATACTGAAGATTACTTAAACTGTAGTTATGCATATTTTACTGAAAAGTCAAAAGAAATAAATATAGGAGATTTTGTAGAACTAACTTTAAAGATATTACATACAGACAGTGATACTTGGGTTACATCTGCTATTCCGTTGAAAGATGCTTATATATTGATTGACGGAGTATTAACAGAAAATAAAACAGGTGCTGATGGAAAGGTAAATATAAAATTAAATGAACCCGGTAAACACGTTATAACAGCACAAAAGTTTGAAGATATTGGCTTAATAAGTGGAAATAAAGTAGATGTAATTGATGGTAATCCAAGCTGTTTAGTAAATGTCAACCAAAGACAAGCACCAACACCAAGCCAGCAGCTACAGAAAAACCTTGCTTATTTATTAAAAACTGTAAAAAATCCAACCTTTGGAACAGGTGGAGGCGAATGGACGGTTCTTTCCTTAGCTAGAGGTGAATATGAAGTTCCTGAAGGATATTATGAAATATACTATAATAATGTAGTTAATAAAGTTAAAGAGTTAATGCCAACTTCAGGAAGTAAACCTGAGGGTAGACTTGATAGAAACAAGGGTACAGAACACTCAAGATTAATTCTAGGTTTGACTTCTATCGGCAAGGATGTATCTAATGTTGGAGGATATAACATATTAGAAGCTATAGCTGATTATAACTACATGATTAAGCAAGGCATCAATGGACCAATATTTGCTTTATTAGCTTTAGACTCTAATAATTATGAAATACCTCAAGTGGAAGGGGTAGCTATCAAATCTACTAGAGAAATGTTTATAAACTACATTTTAAATAAAGAAATAAATAAAGGCCAAGAAGATGCAGGTGGTTGGGCTTTATCTGGAAAAAATCCTGACCCGGATATAACTTCAATGGCAATACAAGGCTTGACACCATATTATAATTCTAATGATGAAGTCAAAGAAGCAATAGATAGAGCTATTAATTGGTTGTCAAACGCTCAAAAAGATGATGGAGGATATGCAAGTTGGGGCTCAGTCAACTCAGAAAGTATAGCTCAAGTAGTTGTTGCACTTACAGGATTAGGAATAAATCCACATACTGATCTGAGATTTATAAAAAATGGTAATTCAGCAACAGATGCTTTGATGACATTTGCAGTTCCAGAAGGTGGCTTTATGCACATAAAACCAGGGGGATCAGGAAACGGTGGAGCAGCTCCTGGAGTGGTAGATGGCATGGCTACGGATCAAGGAACGTATGCCTTGGTTGCATATGATAGGCTAATAAATGGTAAGACAAGTCTATATAATATGACGGATGTTAAAATTGAAAATTCAGAAGAACCAGAAGATCCAAAAAATCCAAAAGAGCCAAGTGAAGTTGAAGAGATTAAATTACCTGATGGAAATAATAACCCAGTTATAGATATTAGTGAAGGTGAAACATTCTGTATAATACTTGTCAAAGAAGAAGATAAGCAGAAGAACATAACAATTAATATTCCTGAAAACAAAGAAGCAAAAGTTGTAGTAGAATTACCTTCAGGTGAAGAACTTCCTAAAATAGAAGCTACTAAAGGAGATACCTCTATTGAAATACCTAAGGGTATAAAAATCATAAATGCTGCTGATACATCAATTGAACTGATTACATCTAAAAACGTTAGTGATGTAGTAAGTGATGTTGAGTCAATATTGCCTAATGACAAAAAATTAGAAGCAATTAGCATAGTATTTTCAATGGGTGGAAGTGAAAAAGTAGAATTTGATGGTTATATAACCATAACATTAAAAGGTATGGCTAGGAAAGAAGCTGCGTATATCCAGGAAGGTAAGATTGATGCTATACAGAAATATGAAAATAATTCATTAGGTAGTAGTAGCAATAAAGACGAATATGCTTTTGATTTAGGCGAAGACTTAATAATAAAAACAAAACATTTCACGGACTTTGTAGTGTACTCAGTGAGCAAAGTAGAAGATAATAATAACGGTGGCGGTAACGCTGGTACTCCTGTTAAGTCATATATTACTTTATCAATAGATAAGAAGACCATAAACAAAGGGTATGTATTAAACCCAACTAAGTTTGAAATTACAAAAGGGGAGTCAGTATGGAGTGTATTGAAAAGGGTTTTAGATGATAAGAATATAGATTACGAATATACATTTACTCCCAAGTATAATAGTGTTTATGTGGAATCCATTGATGGTGATGGTGAGTTTGATCATGGTAGTGGTAGCGGATGGATGTATAGTGTAAATGGATGGTATCCAAATTATGGTGCAAGCTTATATAAATTAGAAGATGGTGACGTTGTAGAATGGAGATATACCACTAATCTAGGTGTTGACTTAGGTGAGGACATAACTAAGTGGGACCCTAAAATAAATATTAGTGGAGTTAAGAATAATGAAGAGGTTACAGAAGGAAAAATTACAGTTACTATAACAGCTAAAGACGTTAATGGAAAAAGGATTGCTCCTACAGTTCAATTAAATGGTAAAAAAGTTATTGGTAATAATGACAAATATATACTTGAGCTAGAAGAAGGTACAAATAAATTAGTTGTAACTGCAAAAGATGATATGAACGCTGAGGTTGTGGAAGAGCTTAGAATTATATATAAGGTAGGAAATGTCATAGGAGCTCCTACAAATAACACTGAAGTAATCAACCCATCAGATGGCTTAAATATATATAATGACGAATCATCCATATCAAGCTGGGCTAAGGATGCAATTAATAGAGCAACAAGTCTTGGAATTGTCCAAGGACATAATAACATGTTTAATCCAAAATCTAATATTACAAGAGCAGAATTTACCAAAATTATTGTTAGCGTATTAAATTTGGAAATTCCAGAAGAAATATTAGACTTTGGAGATGTAAGCATAAATGATTGGTTCTACCCATATGTTAATGCTGCATATAAAGCAAATATTGTATCTGGCATGGGAAATGATTTTAAGCCAAATGATAATATTACCAGAGAACAAATGGCAGCAATTATTGTTAGAGCATTAGGGTTAAAGACTGATAACATAAATATACTGTTACAGGACTCACATCTTATATCTGATTGGGCAAAAGCGGATGTTGAAGCGGCTTTAGCTCATGGCTTAATGTTGGGAAATGGTGATAGTTTTGACCCTAAAACTATTGCAACAAGGGAAATGGCGACGGTTGTTGCTATGAGGGTTTATGACTATATAAATGATAATGCTAAAATAGAAGAATAAAGAATCTTTACTATAACAACAATGAGTTCACCAATTTATGAAGTTAAAGATAATAATTTGGTGAACTAAATTGTTTATGTAACCTATCTAAATATAAATAGAAATGGAGGGCTAGGGATGAGTAATATTAAGAAAAGTGGATTATCTCTATTATTGATTATGATCATGCTAGTAACGAGTATAAGTCCTGTTGCAGCTTTAGTAAGTGATAGTGCATTAGATGAAGCAATTAAAGATACCGCTAAGTATATGTATAAAGTAGTTGACAATCCTCAGGTAGGCTCAATTGGCGGAGAATGGGCTGTTTTGGGTCTTGCCCGTTCTGGATATGAGATTCCGGAGGAGTATTATCAAAAGTATTATTCTACAGTTGAGAGCTATGTAAAAACTCTTGATGGTAAATTACATAACAAAAAATATACAGAGTATTCTAGAGTGATTGTAGCTTTGACTTCAATAGGGAAGGATCCTTCAAATGTCGCTGGGTATAATTTGTTGACTGCACTTGGAGACTACGATAGGACAATTTTTCAAGGTCTAAATGGCCCTATCTGGGCACTTATAGCACTTGACTCAGGTAATTATAACATGCCACAAAATCCTAATGCTAAAACTCAGGCAACTCGTGATATGTATATACAGTATATATTAGATTGTCAGTTATATGATGGAGGCTGGTCATTGTTTGGAGGTACTCCTTCTGCAGTATCTAGCGATAATGTATCAGATCCTGATATAACAGGTATGGCTTTACAAGCTCTTGCTAAATATCAGGATAGAGCTGATGTTAAAAAGGCTACAGAAGAAGCTTTAGCTTGTATGTCTGAAAAACAAAATGAAAGAGGAGGCTTTTCAAGTTGGGGTACAGAAAATTCCGAGAGTTGTGTTCAAATAATAGTAGCTTTATGCGAGCTTGGTATATCTCTTGATGATCCGCGCTTTGTTAAGAATGGTAATGCTTTGCTTGATAATCTAATGACTTTTTATATAAAGGGAAATGGTTTCTTACATACTGCAAATGGTGGCGGTTCAAATCAAATGGCATCAGAACAGGGGTTTTATGGATTGGTTGCTGCTCAGCGCTTTAAAGATGGAAAAAATAGCTTGTACCGTATGAGTGACTCATTAAAAATTGATGGTACAATATCTGGTCATTTATCCGGCAGCGGTTTACCGGGCAAACATAAGGATGTAACCTCAAAACCCATAAATGCACCTGGACGTACTTTTGAAGATATTATGGGCGTTCATGCTCATAAAAATCAGCCTGCCATAGAAGCTTTGGCATCAAGAGGTATAATAAACGGCAAGAGCGAAAATACTTTTGAGCCTGAGGCTACCATGACACGTGCAGAGTTTGCAACTATAATAGTGCAGGGGTTGGGGCTTAAACCTATGGCTAATGATAAATTTACAGACGTTGATGCAGGATCCTGGTATGCTCAATACATAGGTACTGCTAACATTTATGGAATAGTAAACGGAAATACGGAAACAACTTTTAATCCAAATGGAACCATAACAAAGCAGGAAGCTGCTACTATGATTACTAGAGCAGCAAAGCTATGCGGTATGAACACTGAAGTTGATAAGGGCGCTGTACGTGATATTTTGGCACAGTTTATAGATTATGTTATTACTGATGACTGGGCACGTGAATCAATGGCGTTTTGCTATCAACAGAACATTATTGACCAGTCTGAACTAGAGATACAACCTCATGCATTGATACGCCGTTGTGAAATAGCACAAATGCTGTTTAATATGCTTGGCCTTGCTAATCTCTTGTAAGTAATTTTATTAAGTGGAGGAAACACAGTTGAAATTTAAATTTACAAAAAATAAGGTTATTGCTTCCGCTCTCATTATAATTGTTCTGGCATCAGCATTTTGGTACGGTGGTGGTGCACCTGGTCTTCAAGGCTGGGGTGTTTTGCCTCCTTCAACAGATGAAGTTTATGCTGTTAATCCAGATAATATGGAACCTGAGGAGCATTCAGAAGACACACCAGATGGATCTGCTGATGAGCTTGGTTTAGATGAATCGTCGTCTGATATTTCTGAAAAAGATGATGCAGTGAAAAAAGAAGAAACACCTGCAGGAAAGTTTGATAATCAAGGTATTGAGTCACATCCAGTAGGTATGGAAGGAAATTTATCAGCAACTGAAAAAATAGAGCTGGCAAAGGAGCTTGCAGGAGGGTCATCATCTCCGAAAGTAGAGAAAGGCTCTAAGAGCTACTCTGAAGGACAGGGAATGGTTATTGATGTTACAACAGGCAAAGATAAGTATTTAACGGATCCTGTTCCAGAGGGTAAACCTGTGCCGGTGGAACCACAGAATGTCAAGATATCTGATGTTGAATATACATGTACTCTATCAGTTCGTTGTGATACCATCTTAGATAACATACAATGGCTAGATAAGGAAAAAGTTGAGCTTGTTCCAGAAGATGGAGTAATTTTCCCTGAAACAAAGGTTACATTTTATGAAGGGGAGAGTGTATTCAATGTCTTGCAGCGTGAAATGAAAAAGGCAAAAATACACATAGAATTTGTAAATACTCCCATGTATAATTCTGTGTACATAGAAGGTATAAACAATCTTTATGAATTTGACTGCGGAGAGCTATCTGGATGGATGTACAAGGTTAATGGATGGTTTCCCAATTACGGAGCTTCACGCTACCAGCTTAAGGATGGAGATATAATAAAATGGGTTTATACATGTGATTTAGGCGTTGATGTTGGTGGCTTTTATGCCGTAGGAGAATAAGATGAGGGACGCGTTTTCTTATTATCATCCGCTGGTTAACTTTTCTTATTTTGCTTTTGTATTTGCTTTTTCAATGGTATTTATGCATCCTTTAAGTTTAGGAATTTCACTAATATGCTCATTCGTATATTCTATATCTTTGAAAGGGAAGAAAGCAGTAAAGTTTAACTTTGTATTTCTTTTACCCATGATGTTGGTTACTGCGGTTATAAATCCTGCCTTTAATCATGAGGGAGCAACTATATTGACGTACTTACATACAGGAAACCCTCTTACTCTTGAATCTATTGCTTATGGTATAGCTGCAGCCACTATGCTGGCAGCTATGATATGCTGGTTTTCCTGTTATAANGAAGTTATGACTTCTGACAAATTTGTATATCTATTCGGTAGGATAATACCGTCACTGTCTCTCATATTATCAATGTCACTGCGGTTTGTTCCCAGGTTCAAGGCTCGTATCAAAGAAGTTTCAGAAGCACAGAGATGCATAGGACGAAATGTGTCAAATGGTGGAGTAATAGAACGGGCACGTCACGGTATAACAATTTTGTCAATAATGGTTACTTGGGCTTTGGAAAATGCCATTGAAACGGCAGACAGCATGAAGAGTCGGGGTTATGGACTGCAGGGACGCACTGCATTTTCAATATATAGACTTGACAAAAGAGATAAAAAGGCATTGGTGGCAGTATTAGTTTTAGGTATGTTTGTTTTGGTGGGAGGCATTTTGGGAGGATTAAAGTGGAGATATTTTCCTACTATGAAAGGAGCTTCCCTTGGAGTTTTTAGTACAAGCTTATGGCTTGCATACATGGGACTGTGTCTTGTTCCAGTAATTGTGGACAGAGTGGAGGAGCATCAATGGAAAGTTTCGCAATCAAAAATTTAATGTTTTCATATCCTCAGCAGGAAAGTCTTGTTCTTGACGATATTTCCTTAAGTATACTTAAGGGACAGTTTGTGGTATTATGCGGCCCCTCTGGGTGCGGGAAGACTACCCTTCTAAGACAGTTTAAGACTGTACTTGCCCCGCATGGCGACAAAAGTGGTAGTGTTTATTTTGAAGGAAGGTTGCTTGATGAGCTGGATCAACGTGAACAATCAGCACGCATTGGATTTGTTATGCAGAGCCCAGAAAATCAAATTGTCACAGACAAGGTATGGCATGAGCTTGCTTTCGGTCTTGAGAGTCTAGGATATGATACTCATACTATACGTCTTAGAGTTGCAGAGATGGCTTCCTTTTTTGGAATACAAAGCTGGTTTTATAAAAATGTTTCAGAGCTTTCTGGAGGGCAGAAGCAGCTTCTTAATTTGGCTTCAATTATGGCTATGCAGCCTTCGGTTCTCATACTTGATGAACCTACCAGTCAACTGGATCCCATAGCCGCAGCGGATTTTCTATCTACTGTTGGGAAGATTAATAGGGAACTTGGTACCACAGTAATATTGACAGAACATCGTTTGGAGGAGGCTTTGCCCTTTGCAGACAGGGTACTGGTAATGGATAAGGGCAAGATTATTGCTGACGGTATACCTAAAGAAGTCGGGCAGATGCTTGACAGAGAAAATCATAAGATGTTTCTGGCAATGCCTGTTCCTATGCGTATATATGCGCATGTTCCAAATACATTAGATTGCCCAGTAACAGTAAGGGATGGGCGTCATTGGCTGGATTCATTTGCTGCTACCCGTACACTTAATACTAATAAATTCAAAAGTAGTATTGCTGTTCCTTCCAAGGAAAGACCATCTGTTGAACTTCGAGAAGCTTGGTTTAGATATGAAAAGGAACTGCCTGATGTGGTAAAGGGAGCATCATTTTCTGCTTATCCTGGTGAGTTTCTGGCTATCTTGGGTGGAAACGGAACCGGAAAGACAACAGCATTATCACTTCTGTCAGGCATAAATCGCCCGTATAGAGGTAAAGTGTTTCTTTTTGGAAAAGAAATATCTGAAATAAGTGACAGTGAGAAATTTAATGGTATGCTTGGAGTGCTACCGCAGAATCCTCAATCTCTGTTTGTTAAAAAGACAGTGGAAATGGATTTATATGATATGCTTAAAAGTAAGAAATTATCCAAAGATGAACAGCAGAAACGTGTGTGGCGAGTTTCACGCTTATGTGAGATAACACATCTGTTAGAGCGCCATCCATATGATTTGTCAGGGGGAGAACAGCAGAGGGCCGCACTGGCAAAAGTTCTCTTGCTGGAACCTGAAATCTTGTTGTTAGATGAACCCACAAAAGGAATGGATGCTGAATTCAAACACGTATTTGCGGTTATTCTTAAGAGATTGCTTTCTAAAGGGGTCACTGTTATTATGGTAAGCCATGATATTGAATTTTGTGCAAAATATGCCCACCGATGTGCCTTGTTTTTTGACGGTGGTATTGTTACAGATGGTGAACCCAGAGAATTTTTTTCAGGGAACAGCTTTTATACAACAGCAGGAAACCGAATGGCAAGACATTTGTTGCCAGAAGCTGTTACTGCGGAGGATGTTATTTATGCCTGCGGGGGTGAGTTTATACCGGATGTTTCTGAGGAATGCTATGATGAGGATATTGATGATTCTGATGATAGTATTCAAGAAAAGCAAGAGAGTCAAAGTGGTGATAAAAAGTTTCTTAAAAGAGGTGTTACGGGGGTTATATCGCTAATCACGCTATTAGTTACTGCTTACAAGGGTTTTCCAGTTATTTCTCGGTTTGTATGGGCAGGATTTACTGGAAGTATGGATATGGTAAAGCCAGATTATTATGAAAATATGTGGCAGTATGTTGCTTTGATATTATTGTTTACTATTTCAGGAATAGTGTTTTTTGTGTCTGTATTTAAAAGAGGGGAATCTCCTCCTCAGTCTGTGCTACAGGTTCCCAGGGATAAGAGGCGTCTCTCAAAACGAACCGCTGTTGCAACTTTTTTAATACTATTGTTAATTCCACTTACTATTTTTATAGGAGTATTCTACTTAAGAGACCGTAAATATTATTTTATATCTCTTCTTATAATTTTAGAAACTATGCTTCCTTTTATTATGATTTTTGAGGAAAGAAGGCCTCACGCAAGGGAGTTGGTTGTTATAGCGGTGTTGTGTGCTTTAGGAGTTGCGGGCCGCGGTGCGTTTTTTATGCTTCCTCAGTTTAAGCCTGTAGCTGCCATGGTAATAATTTCAGGGGTAGCCTTTGGTGGAGAAAGCGGATTTCTTGTGGGAGCAGTTACTATGTTTGTATCAAATATGATTTTCGGTCAGGGGCCATGGACTCCATGGCAGATGTTTGCCATGGGAAGTATAGGATTTTTATCTGGTGTTTTGTTTAGAAAAGGTATGTTGAGGCGCGATAGAGTATCACTTGCAGTGTTCAGTGGGATTGTGGTGTTTTTTGTCTATGGAGGTATTATGAATCCTGCATCGGTATTAATGTTTCAATACAAGGTTACATGGTCTGCTATTGTTACCTCTTGGGTGATGGGAGTACCTTTTGATGTGATACATGGTGCAGCAACAGTTTTTTTCCTGTTGATTGCTGGTGAACCAATGCTTGAAAAGTTGGATAGAATAAAGGTAAAGTATGGTCTGGTTGAATGATATAAATTATCAAAAGATTATAAAATATTACTTTAAATTGTATTAATAAATTCCCATTAATCCACAATTTCAGTTTAGCTTAATCAGACATTTTTCATTGTAAAAGTATATAAAATGTAGTTAATAAATAAAGGTAATATATAGTGAAAACCTTGATATTACAAAGAAGTGTTAATTACATATTACATACTATTATTTGTGGAGGTAAAGCCACTCGCTTAAAATATAAAGAAGCACAGACCGGCGAAAAAGTTAGCAATATGTAATTAGCCACTTAATGAAAGCCACAATTTTGATAATTGCGTGGCTTTTTAATTTAAGATTTTTTGCTTCAACATTAGGTAAATATGAGAACTATAAGAGAGCAAAAATATGTTTTGGGACATTTGGGGACAAAAAATGATTAGAATCAAAAATTTTGTACTATTAATTTCCCTGTACATATACTTATTTGAATATCATCTTAGTGTTTAAATTTTGAGTTTTATAAACACTGGGTTGTAATTATTTTTTATAAGAATAAAAATTTTTATAAATGTTATAATAAAAAGCAATATATTTGTAACAAAAATATTGATATCAATCATATAATGTTATATAATTATTACAGGAGGAGTTTTGCTATGAGTTATTCATTAGGTAGTAGAATTAAAGAATTGCGAACAAATCATAAGATTAGTCAAGAACAAATGGCAGAGGCCTTGGGAACAACAAGACAAAGATATTCTCGTATAGAGAATGGTCAAGTTGATATATCTTTTGTTATGATTAAAAAGATTGCCGATTATCTTGGTGTGCCAACACATGATATAACAATTGTGGAAGAACAGAAAAAGGATCTTGTAACTTTTTTTAGAGAAAAATCTAGTAGCAGTAATATTGAAGATTGCGTAGAAAGAATAGAAAACATACTAAAAGTATTTCATGCTCATGAAAAATTGTATTATCAAATGAAGGTGCGTGATGGGGATGTGGATTGATAAAACAGAAATTGAATATAGGGCACTAAAAGTAAGGCAAGAGCACAATGTTCAAACCTACGGTATTAAGGATATTTTTAGCATGATAGAACAAAAGGGTATTGATTTAATTAGATATCCTTTTGGAAAAGATGAGTTACTAGGATTTTCTACTGTATTTGAAGGTAAAAAGATAATAGTTTCTAACTCATCTGAAATATTATCTAGAGAAATTTTTACTATTGCACATGAGCTAGGTCATATTATATATGATTTTGAAGACAAAAACCATAGCGTAAAAATTGACATTAATGATGAATGTACGGAAGATATTTCAGAAAATCGTGCTTATTATTTTGCTAATTGTCTTTTAATGCCTGAAGAACAATTGATGTCGTTTATAAAATATGTATTAAAGAAAAAATACAGAGAATTACGTGCTTTGGATATTGTTAGAATACAATTAGAATTTCAAGTTAGTTATGCAGCAGCAGTTAATAGATTATGTGAATTAGTATTTATAAATAATAATCATAAAAGTGAATTATTTAATGAAAGAAATTGTATTACATCAAAGTCTTTATTTAAAATGGTTGGAGCAGATGAAAAATTGCTAAAGCCAACTGATGCAATACAAGTTCCGGCTAAATATTACGAATATGTAACAAGTAATTATGAAAATGGTTATATTCCCTTTTCGAGTTTACAAAAGACTCTTGCTCTTATTGGAATCGATGCAGAAATATTAAGAAAAGAAGAAAAGAATGAAGATGAATTGAATATAGAAGATATATTTGAGGAGTTCGAATAATGAATGCATCATTAGATACTTGTATTGTAATACATTTATATAAGAGTGATAAAAGAGAGCTATTATATTCTCCATTTGAAAAACTTTATATATACGAATTTTTATTAGAGACTGAACTAAAAAATAAAGATTATGATGTTTATAAAAAATTTCTTTTAGATATAGAAGAAGGAAAAGTTCAAGTCATTACAAATAAAGATCTAATAAATAATGGAATAAAAGGCTTATTTGAAAATTATATAGAACAATATAATTACTTGTTTGATCAAGGCGAATTATATGCAGTAGCTTTAGCAAAAGCGATGGGCATTGCGACATTCGCTTCAGACGACACTAAAGACAAAGGACCTCATGAAACCTTGGTAAAAGAAATAATTGAAGATGTAATTCCTTTTGCCTTTTATGAGTTGTTATTTCTAAAATTCTTGGCTTCTGAAATAACTATTGATGAAATGTATAGTGATTTTGAACAAGTTAATTTAAAAAGCATGAGAGAGCGACCTATGAATTTCAAAAATAGAATGCTCTCTACAGCCAGAAGATTTACTAAAAAGTATGGAACTGAAAGAGATTTAAAATGGATTGATGACTATTGTCTTGAAAGAAAAATAGATTTAAAAAATAAAATGAAAGAATTAAAATCGTTCTTAGAAAACATGTAAGACTAGAGGATAAGAACTAATAATTCTCTAAATTATTCAGATAATGAGATCAGCTACTAAATAGTTGGTCTTTTTTAGTGGCACAAACTTAGTTATTCAAAATAGGAGACTAGGACATTTTTGGGACAAATTTTATTGTAAAGACATATAAAATGTAGTTAATTAATAAAGATACTATACCGCTAAAACCTTGAAATTACAATAAAGTATTAATTACATATTATATCATATTATTAGGGGAGGTAAAGCCACACGCTTAAAATATAAAGAAGCACAGAGCCAGGAAAAAGTCAGCAATATGTAATTAACCACTTGACGAGAGGCACCAACTTCAATAGTTGGTGCCTTTTTAGTCTAAAGACATATCTAAAGGTCTCAAGAAATGATTCAAAACGTGTTACAAACCTATATAAGGTGAGGCAGTCTTGATAAAAATACTACAAATCATTTGAATTCTTTGAATTATAGGTTATAATTAGAGCGTGAAGGAAAATTTGAATAAAATTCAACAAAAAACCAGGAAGGAAGCAATGCTATGATTAATTACACGAAACAAAAAATGTTAAAGGGTCAAAAGACCATAGGTACCTTTTTTGAACTGGGAACGGCAAATGCGGTGGAGGGTCTTGGATACAGCGGATTAGACTATATAATAATCGACACTGAACATGGTCCTTATGGTGAAGAAAGTGCCATGGAATTTATCAGGGCCGCTAAATTGAGCAAACTTTCCCCCTTTGCCAGGATAAAAGAAGTCTCCAGGGCTGCGGTTCTTAGAATGCTGGATATCGGAGCTGAGGGCTTGATTGTCCCGTATGTTAAAACTGTAGACGAGGTTAAGGCCCTTGTGAAATACGGCAAGTATGCTCCGGTGGGAGAAAGGGGCTTTTTCTACGGAAGGGCTGCAGGATATGGATTTGAAGACTTTGCAAAAAACTTGGATGAATATACGGATAAATGTAATTATGAGACTATGATAATACCTCAATGTGAAACATCAGGTTGCTTGGAAAATATTGAAGAGATTGCATCTATAGACGGTGTCGACGGAATCTTTGTCGGACCTTATGATTTGTCAATAGCCTTAGGCATACCCGGTCAATTTAATTCAGATATCCTTATTAACGCCCTCGACAGAATAGTGAAAGCTTGCAAAAAGGCAGGCAAATTTACCTTTATATTTGCAAATGATACGGAAAGCGCCTCAAAGAATTTTGAAATGGGTTTTGATTCCGTTGCAATAAGCACGGATATTGCCGTGCTTGTAAACGCATATAGGAATATTGTTAAAACAATAAAATGAAAATAGCAATTCCCGGATGGCATAATAATTCAAAAATAGATGGAATTTATTAGTTTTTTATTATAAACTATTAATAGGATATCATCCCTTGTGGAAATATTTTAAAAGGAGAAGTATCATGGCTGAATGTAATGGTGAAGCAATTCGTATGTTAGAAGAGGAGCTCAGATATTTAAAGCTATTATCCAAACAATATCCGACTATTGCTTCCGCATGTACAGAGATTATTAACTTACAGGCTATTTTAAACCTCCCGAAAGGGACGGAGCACTTCCTTTCGGATATACATGGTGAATATGAATCATTTAACCATGTACTGAGAAACGGTTCAGGCAATATAAAGCGTAAAATTACCGAAGTTTACGGGGATATTATGAGTGAAAAGGAAATCAAAAGCCTTGCCACCTTGATTTATTACCCCGAACAGAAGCTTGAAATAATCCGTAAGCAAGAAGACGACATTGAAGACTGGTACAGGATAACTATCTTCAGGCTTGTGGTAATATGCAGAAAGGCAGCCTTCAAATATACCCGTATGAAGGTAAGAAAAGCCCTTCCGGAAGAATTTGCCTACATAATCGATGAACTTATGCACAAGGGACCCGAAGAGGATAAGGAAGAATACTACAGCGAAATAATAAACACTATCATAAGAACAGGCAGGGCGGATGAATTCATCATAGCTATGGCAAAGCTCATACAAAGATTGGTCATAGACAGACTCCATATAGTAGGTGATATTTTTGACAGGGGTCCCGGTGCCGACAAGGTGATGGATACTCTTATGAACTATCACACTGTGGATATACAGTGGGGAAATCATGATGTTTTGTGGATGGGTGCCGCTGCAGGAAGCGAAGCTTGCATTGCAACCGTATTGAGGATATGCGCAAGATATGCAAATTTAGACATAATAGAAGACGGATACGGCATAAATATCCTTCCTTTAGCAACCTTTGCATTGGATTATTACGGCGATGATGAATGTGTTCAGTTTAAACCTAAGGTGGAAAGCGACATTGTTTATTCAGACAAGGATTTAAGACTAATTGCCAAGATGCACAAAGCAATTGCCATCATTCAGTTTAAATTGGAAGGTCACATAATTAAAAGGCGTCCCTATTTTAAGATGGATGACCGACTCCTCCTTGAGAAAATTAACTATGAAGAAGGGACCATTGATTTATACGGCAAAACTTATCCCTTGAATGATACCAACTTCCCGACCATCGACCCTAAAAACCCCTATGCACTCAATAAGGATGAGGAAGAACTGATTGAAAAATTGAAATCATCTTTCTTAAACAGCGAAAAGTTACAGAAACATATCAGGTTTTTGCTGGCCAAGGGAAGCATGTATCTCAAATACAATTCCAACCTCTTATATCACGGATGTATTCCCGTCAATGAAGACGGTACCTTCAAGAAGGTAAAAATCGGCCGTACCGGCAAGGAATACAGCGGAAAAGAGTATTTTGACAGGCTTGAGATATTAGTCAGGGAAGGATATTTTCACAAAAACAATCCTGATGCTCAACAATACGGTATGGATGTCACCTGGTACCTGTGGACCGGTCCTGATTCTCCTTTGTTCGGCAAAGACAGGATGACTACCTTCGAAAGGTATTTCGTAGATGATAAGAAAACACACAAGGAAAATAAAAATCACTATTTTAAGTTAGAAGACAGTGAAGAAATGTGTAGGAGAATTTTCGAGGAATTCGGTTTAGACCCGGAATGCTCTCACATTATTAACGGCCACGTGCCGGTTAAAAGCAAGAGCGGGGAAAGCCCCATAAAAGCAAACGGTAAATTAATAGTTATAGACGGAGGCTTTTCAAGAGCATATCAAAGCACTACCGGAATTGCAGGCTATACCCTCATATATAATTCCTACGGACTCCTCTTGATATCTCACGACCCCTTTGAATCAACCCAAAAAGCCATAGAAGAAGAAAAGGATATTCATTCGACTACCATGGTTTTGGAAAAGGAAGTGGAAAGAAAAAGAGTCAAGGATACCGATGAAGGTATAGTAATGAAGGCTAAGATTAAAGATTTGGAAATGCTCCTGGATGCATACAGGTTAGGTTTGATTAAGGAACAGGAATAGGATAAGAATAAACAAATATCATAAAGAATCATAAAGACATTTTTCATTCATACTTTATTATGAAGGTATGGTGATAAAATGTCTTCTTTTTATTCTAATTTTATTCAAAACTTTTTAATTGCATTCGGGGTGGTTATTGGAGCCAGTTTGTTTTCGGGACTGGGAGCCCTCATAACCGACAAGCCTCCCTTGAAGGTTATGACTGATGTGGCAGCCTCGATAAAGATATGGGCAATCGCAGCCTCCTTAGGGGGTACCTTTTCGTCCTTTGCCGTAATTGAAAAGGGACTGTTTGAGGGTGAGATTCGAACACTGATAAGGCAGGCCTTTTTTATTCTGATTTCATTAACCGGCGCAAATGCAGGCTACGAATTCGTCAGACTCCTTCAAAGGTGCGGCGGTATATGGGGGAAATGATGAAAAGAAAAGATTTTAAAGCTTCTAAGGGGTATAAATATTTTGTTTGCTTTATAAGCGGCTTGCTTTGGGGTGCACTGGCGGGTTCCTTGGGCATAAGCATCTTAGTCAGTCATAAAATCGACGAATTTCACGAAAAGATAGCATATTTGGAGCATACCATCCAAGATAAAAATGAAAAATTGGATAAGTTGGAAAAGTCAATCAACAATGCGAGCATTGTTTTGAAGGATGTATTCGTAATCCTGGAATTTAATGATTTAAGCGATGAACAGGCAGACCTTATAGACAACATTGAAATCGAAAAAGCCATAAAAGAAAAATATGCGTCATCCTTAGGCAAGGAAGTCAAGAATTTGGATGCCGATATACTGGTACAGGTTATAGACAAAAGAATATTGAGGTTTGATGAGGCAGAGTATCAATTAACCGTCAAGAAGCTTGTGCTGTCGGATGTTTTAAAGCTGTGGGTAGGGGTTTCCCTTTTGGAAGTGACCTCATAGGCAAATGAGTTTGGCGGGGTAAATTGTAACCTAATGTTAATGTTTATTATGTCGGTATTCATGGTATAATGTAAAAAAAGAAATAAAGAGGTGGATGATGCGAATAAAATTTTTAAAATGGCAAATCCTTATTTCATTATTGTTAATGATTTCTTTGGTTCAATACTCTGCACCGGATGCATATGCCGAAAATAACATTAAAATAGTAATAGACGGCAAAAGAATAAAATCCGATGTGGATCCTTATATAAAGAATGACAGGACCTTGGTCCCCATAAGGGTAATCAGTGAAGAACTGGATTCTCTTGTGGAATGGGACGGTGAAAAAAGGGAAGTCCGCATATCAAAGGAAGATATGCATTTGGTACTCAGGATAGACAGTTACCTGGTTGAGTACACTCTTGACAATGAAACAACTTATGCTCTTATGGATGTAGCTCCCGAGATAAGCGAAGACCGTACCTTTGTTCCCTTACGTTTAATAAGCAATGCCCTGGGCGTGGGGATAGAATGGGATAGCGAGGAAAGGGCGGTATATGTGGATTCGTCGGAAAGTTCGGAGTTCACTAAATTTTTTGATGTGGAAATATCATCGGTAAAAGCCGGACAAACCATCACCGGGACAAGCCGGCTCTACACGGAAACATTGCAGGGGGTTCCCAAGGGTACAAAAGAAATTAAATACCTCCTCTTGGACAGGGATACCGCAAAAGGATTTGTTATTGCTGCAGGAGACCCGGCTCAAGCTCATGAATGGGTTCCTGCCATGGAAGACAACGGGCGGAAAATTCTTGTGGCAGCATTTTATGACGCAAGAGGCAATTTCTTAGCGGGGGATTCCATACCGGTTACGGTGAGAATACAGCCCCGGATAAAACTTAACGGAATAGTGGAAGGCCAGTTGATTACGGCTCATTCGGTACCCTTGACCACTGAATTGAATTTTTCTGCTGCATATGTAAAGTATGAAATGATAAATCCGGATAACGGGGCATATTACATTTCTCCAGAAGTTGACCCTGAGAAGCCGTTCACCATGATTCCCGTAATGGAAGATAACGGCAATATGTCCGTGAGGGTCATTGCATATGACACTCAGGGCAATCCATACTACGGCCAATATGTAAACATTGGAATTGATGTTGACAGATACTTGTATTTAGGAGGAGTTAAACAGGGACAAGCCATTGACGGCAGTGTAACCTTGCTGGCTCAAAGAAACTTCAATGTGACCGATACGGAATATTATCTCGTAGACAGGGCGACCGGCAATGAAACCCTCCTCCACAAAGCAGCCTACGGCTCATACACTTGGTTCCCCGGACCGGAAGATGCAGGAAGCAAAGACCTGTATGTGAAGGTAACGGATACGGCAGGCATTACTCATGTGAGCGACAGGGTTACAGTCAATGTAACGGGTAATCCCAAACTATTATTGCAGGGAATAGGACCCGGACAAGTTTTGACGGAAGCAATTAGCTTGAATATCAAAACAAATGTAGATTTAGACACAATCAGATACATCCTGACCAATGCAAGGACAGGCTGGGAGATTGTCATCTCGGAGAAAAGCACGGCAGTAATAATACCCGAAGAAGGCGATGACGGCCCATGGACCGTAAGAGCTCAAGGGTCATACGGCGGTAAAACAATTAAAAGCGAAGAGGTTAGATTCAGCATATATACAGGACCTCTCTATTCGGCAAAACCTGTCATTGAAAAAGACAAATACCAGGACCTGGTTTCCGGTTTAGCCGTGGAAACAAGAAAGACAACAGGCATGTCTGCAGCCCTGCAGGTAGCCCAGGCCATATTGGAAACAGGCTGGGGCCAAAGTGTGCCCGTAGACAAGTATGACGGCAAGTTTTCCTACAATCTTTTTGGAATAAAAGGTGAAGGTACCAAGGGGTCTGTAACCTCCAACACCTGGGAGGAATACAACGGGGTTGCATTCAGAATAGATGCGGAATTCAGAGCCTACAACAATGTCAAGGAGAGCTGGCAGGACCATAAGGACTTATTGCTCCTGAGAGACAGGTACGCGCCTTTCAGGGAAGTCATGTATGACAGCACCAAGGGAGCCTGGGAGCTTAAGAGATGCGGATATGCAACGGACTCTCTGTATGCAGTCAAGCTTATCAACATAATAAACAGATATGGTTTAAAAGAATTGGATGAAGTAACCATATAAAATTGTTAAATTTATACATTGAGGATATAATAAGAATGAAGAAAAGAATAATCCTGTCAAGCGGAAATGCGCATAAGGTAAAGGAAATTAAAAGCATATTAAAGGACCTGCCTTTTGAGGTGGTATCCAAAAATGATTTAGGCTATGAAGACTTTGATGTGGAGGAAGATGGATCCACCTTGGAAGAGAATGCGCTAAAAAAAGCAGAGGAACTTCATAAACTCACAAAGGGGATAGTCATAGCCGATGATACGGGTTTATATGTAGATGCTATAAAGGGGGAACCGGGTGTGTACTCCGCAAGATATGCAGGAGAAGATGCCACCTATGCGGATAACAACAAAAAGCTTTTAAATAAGTTAAGAAATGTTCCCATGGAAAAGAGAACCGCTTATTTTAAGACTGTTATTGCCATAGTATTTGAAGATGGAAGCAAAATGACGGTAGAAGGTATCTGCAAGGGACATATAGCAAGTCAGGAAAGAGGTAACAGAGGTTTTGGATATGACCCCTTGTTTGTACCTGAAGGAAATGACAAATCATTTGCGGAAATGTCCGAGGAAGAAAAAAACAAGATAAGTCACAGGTCAAATGCCTTGAAGCATTTAAGAATTAAGTTGGAGGAAGCTCTTGAAGATTTTGGTAATCAGTGACAGCCACAATGTAATTTTGGATTCAATGATTGAAGCTGTTAAAAAGGAAGGACCCTTTGACCTTCTGATTCATTGCGGAGATAAATATGATGATGCGGGTCGGTTTGCCCAAAAATTAAATATGAGAAAAGTTTTGAAGGTACCGGGAAACTGTGATTACAATTATAATATCTTAGGTACTAAAGCAAATATAATGCAGGAAATTGAAGGCAGGAAATTTTTAATTACCCACGGCCATACCCATCATGTAAAAACGGATTTAACCAAAATCAGGGCTTATGCCAAGAAAAACAAGGCGGATGTCGTAGTATACGGCCATACCCATAAGGCCCAAAACCAAATGATCGACAATATATTATTTTTTAATCCGGGTAGTACTATCTTCCCAAAGGACGGCAAGGCAAGCTTCGGCATAATAGAAATAACCCAAGGGGTCCTAAAGAGCAGATTAGTTCCCTTGGAAGATTAAAAACTTGAGTGTTATCCTGAGCCTAAGAGGGAGGCCCTCAGGTTTTTTGCTTGCAGTTTTTTTGTTGACTTAAGATATCAAAAGTTATATAATGAAGCGAACATACGTTTTGATAAAAGGAGCAATCATGGGTGAATTTAAGATTAAGTCTGACTATGTCCCGACAGGGGACCAGCCTGAAGCAATAGAAAAAATAGTTGAAGGATTGGAGAAGAATTACAAGTATCAAACCCTTCTTGGAGTTACCGGGTCCGGAAAAACCTTCACCATGGCCAATATAATTGAAAGAGTGCAAAAACCCACCCTTGTCATAGCCCACAACAAAACATTGGCAGCCCAGCTTTGCTCGGAATTCAAGGAATTCTTTCCCGATAATGCTGTTGAATATTTTGTGTCCTATTATGATTATTACCAGCCGGAGGCATATGTTCCCAGCAGCGATACCTATATAGAGAAGGATGCATCCATAAATGATGAAATAGATAAATTGAGACACTCGGCAACCGCGTCACTTTTTGAAAGAAGAGATGTTATAATTGTTGCCAGTGTTTCCTGCATTTACGGGCTGGGAAGCCCTATAGATTATGAAAATCTGGTTTTATCCTTAAGGCCGGGAATGGTTAAGGACAGGGATGAAACAATCAGAAAGCTTGTAGAAATTCAGTATAAAAGAAATGATATAGCTTTCACCAGAGGAACCTTCCGGGTAAGGGGAGATACGGTTGAAATCTTCCCCGCATCATCTTCCGAAAATGCCATAAGGGTGGAGTTTTTCGGGGATGAAATCGACAGAATTACAGAAATAAACACTATAACAGGCGAGGTCTTAGGGAGGAGAAATCATGTTTCAATATTTCCTGCAAGCCACTATGCCACCACAGAGGAAAATGTGGCCAGGGCTGTTGATAGTATCAAGGCAGAGCTTGAGGAAAGATTGAAGGAACTTGAAAGAGAAAACAAGCTCCTTGAAATGCAGCGCTTAGAGCAAAGAACCAACTATGATATTGAAATGCTGCAGGAAATGGGCTACTGTAACGGGATTGAAAACTATTCAAGACATATAAACAATCTTGAGCCCGGAGCGAGGCCCTATACCCTGCTTGATTATTTTCCCAAGGACTTTTTAATGATAATAGATGAGTCTCACATGTCAATTCCTCAGATAAGGGGCATGTACAACGGCGACAGGGCGAGGAAAACAACCTTGGTGGAATACGGGTTCAGGCTGCCCTCGGCTCTTGATAACAGGCCTCTGAGGTTCGATGAATTTGAGGGTCTCATCAACCAGGTTATTTTTACGAGCGCAACTCCGGGCCCCTATGAAGCAGACNATTCTCAAAATGTTGCAGAGCAGATTATCCGCCCTACGGGGCTCATAGACCCCCCCATATATGTAAGGCCGGTGGAGAACCAAATAGACGATCTTATTAGTGAAATCAAGAAATCGACCGATAAGAATCAAAGGGTTTTGGTTACGACACTTACCAAGAAAATGGCTGAAGACTTGACTGCTTACTTAAAGAGTACCGGAATTAAGGTAAGGTATCTCCATTCCGACGTGGATACCTTAGAAAGGATGGAAATAATAAGGGACCTCCGTATTGGCGAATTTGATGTCCTTGTGGGAATAAATCTTTTGAGGGAAGGGCTNGATTTGCCTGAAGTATCCTTGGTGGCAATACTTGATGCTGACAAGGAAGGCTTCCTCCGCTCGGAGACTTCTCTCATCCAGACAGTGGGAAGGGCAGCCCGGAATATTGACGGAAGAGTTGTCATGTATGCCGACAAAATAACCGGCTCCATGGAAAGGGCAATCAAGGAAACAAACAGGAGAAGGGAAATTCAGGACAGGTACAACAAACAGCATAACATTACCCCTAAATCCGTCATTAAGGGTGTCCGGGACGTAATAGAAGCTACCAAGGCGGCAGAGGAAGAAGGCAAATATAAAACTAAGGATAAGGATATCAGTATTTCCGAATACATCATAGAATTGGAAAAAGAAATGCGGTTAGCTGCAGANAATTTAGAGTTTGAAAAAGCAGCATATTACAGAGACCAAATAAAGGAACTGAGGAAAAATAATGGACAAAATAATTATTAAGGGAGCAAAGGAAAACAACCTGAAAAATATCAGCCTTGAACTTCCGAGAAACAAATTTATTGTTTTTACGGGGGTCAGCGGCTCGGGGAAAACTTCCCTTGCTTTTGATACCATATATGCGGAAGGACAAAGACGTTATATAGAAAGCTTGTCCTCTTATGCAAGAATGTTTCTGGGCCAGATGGATAAACCGGATGTGGAATCAATTGAAGGCTTGTCGCCTGCAATATCCATAGACCAAAAATCAACCAGCAGGAACCCCCGTTCAACCGTAGGTACCATCACGGAGATTTATGACTATTACAGGCTTTTGTTTGCAAGGATAGGAGTGCCCCACTGCCCCAAGTGCGGCAAACCCATAACAACTCAGACAGTGGACCAGATTATCGACAAGGTTTTGGAATATGAAGAATCAACAAGAATTCAAATCATGGCTCCCATGGTCAGAGGGGCTAAAGGAACCCACAAAAAATTATTGGAGGACCTGAAGAAAGAAGGTTTCGTAAGAGTGAGGGTTGACGGTACCATGGCCGAGTTAGAGGACGACATAGTATTGGATAAAAATAAGAAGCATACCATAGAGGTAGTTGTCGACAGGCTCATAGTAAGAGAGGGAATTCAAAAAAGACTTGTTGATTCGGTGGAAACCGCCCTGTCACTGTCCGGCGGGATGGTTCTTATCGATGTAATAGGGCAGGAAGAGCTTTTGATGAGCACCAAGTTTGCCTGCNCTGACTGCGGCATAGGTTTCGGAGAAATATCGCCCAGGATGTTTTCCTTCAACAATCCCTTGGGGGCATGCGAAACATGCAAGGGTCTGGGTGTGAAAATGGAAATAGATGTTGATTTGGTAATTCCGGATTATTCCAAATCAATAGGTGAGAGGGCAATTACCCCCTTCGGAGCTGAGGAAGACGGATATTATTATCAAATGTTTGCAGCTTTGGCAAAATACCATAATTTTGACATAAGCAAGCCTCTATCGGAAGCTCCCCCGGAACTGATTGATGAAATTCTGTACGGTACAGGAGGAAGGGAAGTTACCGTAAGTTTTATCAGCAAATTTCAAGGACCCAGAGAATATACCAGGGACTTTGAAGGAGTTGTAAACAACCTCCAAAGGAGGTACACGGAAACCATGTCTCCCGGAATGCGGGAGTGGATAGGAGAATACATGTATGAAAGCCCTTGTCCCGCATGCAAGGGAGCCAGGCTTAATCCCATAAGCCTGGCCGTAAAAATCGGAAACAAAAACATATATGAAGTGTCCCGGCTTTCGGTTTCAGACAGCCTTAAGTTTTTTGACGAGCTCGACTTGAGCCCCATGCATAGAATTATAGGCAGTCAGATAATCAAAGAAATAAAAGACAGGCTGCAATTTTTATCGGATGTGGGACTTAATTATCTGACATTGGCAAGAAATGCAGCTACCCTGTCCGGAGGCGAATCCCAGCGCATAAGGTTGGCAACCCAAATAGGTTCAAGCCTCGTAGGGGTTTTATATGTCTTGGATGAGCCCAGCATAGGCCTCCACCAAAGGGACAATTCCATGCTTATCAAAACTCTGCGAAGTTTAACGGATTTGGGCAATACTCTTATTGTGGTCGAGCATGATGAAGAAACGATGGAAAATGCGGACTATATTCTGGACATAGGGCCGGGTGCGGGAATCCACGGGGGAGAAATAGTAGGATTCGGACCAATTGATGAAATCAAGAACAATCCCAATTCAATTACCGGACAATATTTGAGCGGGAAGAAAAAAATAGAGGTTCCGTCCATAAGAAGAAAGGCTGAAAAGTATATTGAAATAAAGGGTGCCAGGGAAAATAACCTTAAGAACATAGACGTGAAGATACCCTTAGGGGTTATGTGCTGCGTAACCGGTGTTTCCGGCTCCGGGAAAAGCTCCCTGATAAACGAAATACTTGCTAAGGGCCTCCACCAGAAATTATTCAGAAATACCAACCGTCCCGGTAAGTTCGATGAAATGCTGGGCATAGAGAATGTAGATAAAATAATTACCATCGACCAGTCCCCCATAGGGAGGACACCAAGGTCTAACCCTGCTACCTACACAGGAGTCTTCGACTACATCAGGGATGTTTACTCCATGACCCTTGAAGCCAAGGAAAGAGGCTACAAAAAAGGAAGGTTCAGCTTCAATGTCAAGGGAGGCAGGTGCGAAGCATGCCGGGGAGACGGAATTTTAAAAATCGAAATGCACTTTCTNTCCGATGTCTATGTTCCTTGTGATGTGTGCAAGGGAAAGAGGTACAACAGAGAAACCTTGGAAGTAAAGTACAAGGGAAAAAACATAGCTGATGTTTTGGACATGACAGTGGATGAAGCCTTGGAATTCTTTGAAAATATACCGAAAATTCAAAATAAGATAAAAACATTGCAGGATGTTGGCTTAGGCTATGTGAAATTAGGCCAGCCTTCCCCTGAACTTTCCGGAGGAGAAGCCCAGAGGGTCAAGTTAGCCTATGAGCTTAGCAAGAGAGGAACCGGCAAAACCGTCTATGTATTGGATGAGCCTACTACCGGCCTCCACACGGCAGATATTCACATGCTCATCGAAGTCTTAAACAGGCTTGTGGAAGCAGGAAATTCAGTTGTTGTGATAGAGCATAATTTAGATGTAATTAAAACTGCAGATTACATTATAGACTTAGGTCCCGAAGGAGGAGACGGAGGGGGTACAATCGTAGCACAAGGAACTCCCGAAGAAGTGGCAAGGGTAAAAAGCTCATACACGGGCCTGTATTTGAAAAAAGTATTGAAGTAAGAAGAGGACGTTTCATGGTCTTATGACAAGGAACGTCCTCTTTTCCGGTATTGGGCCGGGTGACAATCTATGAAATTATCCCTGCCATTTTATCTTGTAATGAGTGACTGCCCAGGTACTTTTCCATTACCTCTTCGGCAGCATCAAAATCCATGGAGTTAGAATAGATTACTTCTAAAATATCGTGGAGTTTTTTTGTTTCGGAAAGTTTATCCAGGGCATTGTTTATCAACATGCCGTACAAATGGAGATTTCTTTCGATTTCTGAAATATGGGTCCTTATGCCGTCAACATCCATTATGCCGTNAATATCAAAAACCTTATCATATTTTACATGGATGGGGGTTTCCGCGGTGACGATTATGAGCTTCTTTTCCGGTAAGTACAGGTGCTGTAGCTTTTTTGGACTCAAGGGCCTGTAGCAGCATTCCGCCCTATAGCCCTTTTTTACTGCCTCCTTTAGTATTCTGTCTAAAAACACTGAAGAATAGTTTGTATCATTGCCTGCAATTGCCCACACTTCATTTTCTTCAAAGAAGAGATCCGTATAACTTATATACCCCTTTGCCGTAAAGGCTTCCGTAAACATCTTCCTGACACTGCCTTCCTTTGTCCCCTTTGAATAAGTAAACAGCATACTTAGGGCTTTTTCACACATTTGATTAAATTTATCGCTATCTACATATAAATCGTAGATTGAGCTGATTTCATCATAAATAATACCTGCAGCCCTTAAATACCTGTAAGCACTCTCGTATAGGTTTGATTTGGCTTTATTGGTTTGGATTATGGTATTCTTATGCTTATTGAGCTTATGAACATCTAAAAAGGCTCCAAGATTAATTATTTCATCAATAGCTCCCGGAAGGACGGGGTCTATGATATGGGGGTCCGTCCCGTCAACAAAAAAAAGCTTAAGTTCAGGTATCACTAAGCCGTCAAGGCTTAAATCGTCGCTTGAACAGTGTATGTATTCAATAAAGAGATTATTTTCAGCCATTTTTTCCCCAATCTTTTTCATGAAATAATTTTTGCCTACTCCCGGTCCTCCTTTAAGTATATAAATGTGGTCGGCTTCCTCAGGTTTTAACAGGTGGTCAAAATAGCTGAAAAATCCTTCAGAAGTGTTGTTGCCGGCAAAAATATGTTTTTCTTTCATTTGAAACCTCCTTGGAAAATATAA
>JGI24712J26585_10000504_pt1 | contig 33460 bp, 37 predicted proteins | sample BioPla3DNA2_FD_26585 | JGI IMG/M metagenome (IMG submission 26585)
CGAAACCAGGTCATCTGCCGTTTTGCATACTGGCGCGTGTGGACGATAATATTGCGCCGCCATTCTTCTTGTGTGCATAAGCCTTTTAGATAGTCGATGGTCTCTGCGTAGCCGATCGCCGCGGCTGCTTGTGTCTGTCTGCCCAGGGGATACAGCGTCTGCAGGCATTCATCGATCAGACCCTGCTGTATCATTTGATCCACGCGCATTTCAATACGCTTATGCAGAATCTCCCGCGGGATTTGCAGACCGAATATCACCGGATGCCGGTCCTTTCGGGCGGTATCAAAGCGGTCTCTTTTCAGCATCTGTCCGGCCGAAAGAATCTCCAGTGCCCGGATGAGGCGCCTTCTGTTATTCGGGTGGATCTTCTCTGCTTCTTTCGGATTCTTCGTTTTCAGTTGCTCATACAGGGCGGTATTTGAAAGCGTCTCCAATGCGGTCCGGTATTTTGTGTCGGGCCGGGTCCGGCCAAAGTCCAGATCAAAAAGAAGGGATTGAATATATAAGCCGGTTCCGCCTGCAACGATCGGTACCCGGTCGTTTCTTTGCAGATCCTGTATGATTGAATCGGCTTTCCGCTGAAACTGCTGCACAGAAAAAGAAGCGTCCGGATCGACAATGTCCAGCATATGATGCGGGACACCCTGCATTTCCTCTTTTGCCATTTTGGCCGTTCCGATATCGAGTCCCCGGTATATCTGCATGGAGTCCGCGCTGATAATCTCGCCTTGGAGCATTTTGGCCAATGCCACCGCAAAACCGGATTTTCCGCTGGCAGTCGGTCCCACAATAAAAACGGTTTTATTCACGAAGGGATCCTCCGGAACCATTTTTCAATCGTTTTAACCGAGGTGCGGATATAGGTGGGACGACCGTGCGGGCAGGTGTGCGGCTGCTTGGTTTGTTCCAGTTGTGCAAGCAGTTGGGCGACGGATAAATCGGAAAGCACATCGCCTGCTTTTACCGCTTCGGTACAGGCTTTTTTTATCAGTCGCTCCTGTATATCCGCTGCAATCGCATGAACGGATTGTTCCATGGTATCGATCAATGCATACAGAAGATTTCTCGGGTCCTGTATACGACCGATCAGATACGGGATTCCGCGGATCACAAAAAGATCTTCGGCCATGGGTTCGACAAGAAAGCCAAGTTCTGCAAGCACTTGTTTTTTCTCTTCCAGCAGGGTTTTCTCATGCGGTTTGACTTTCAGGTTTTGCGGTACCAAGAGCATTTGCGTGCGCACCTGATCCTTTTGGAATTCCTGCTGCAGTTTTTCATACAGGATTCGTTCATGGGCGGCATGCTGATCCAATAATACCATTTCCTGCCGGGCCGTATCTTCAAAGATCAGATACGTTTTATGCAATACGCCAATCGGCCGCAAACCCGCAAAAAGGCGTTCCGTTTTTTTCGATGGGCCGGGCTCCGGCATCTGTAAAGGGATTTGCTCCGGTGTATATTTCTGTACAGATGCTTTCAACGGTTTTGGAACCGGTGCCGGTTGATACGCTATTTTCGTATCGGCCACATTCTTTGCAGCAAGCCGTGTTTTGTTTTTTCGTTCCGTATACTCTTCCATCGTATACAGATTAACCCGTTCCGGCTTTTTCTCTTCGGCTTCTTTGATCAGATGCCGGTTTGTTGCCTTTTCCAGGCTTTGCAGGATACTCTGTTTCAGTGGCAGAAAAACCGATGTATCCACCGACCACTGTACTTTGCTTTTGGTCGGATGAATATTGACATCGATTTTATCCGGATCCATCATTACCCACAAAAAGAAGACCGGGAAACGCCCATGGGGGATTTTTCCGGTATAGGCCGATTCCACAAGCTGCGTCAACTGCGGTTCGGTAATGATTCTCCGGTTGGCAAATAAATACTGCATACCGCGGTTACCGCGATACAAAGAAGGATCCCCCACCCATCCGTTGATTTCGATTTGTGCATCCTTATAGTGAACCGGCAGGAGCGCTTCTGTTGTATCGGAGCCAAACACTTCGGCCAAGGTATTGTCAATGCCCGATCCGGTTGTATGCAAGAGCACTTTTTCATCTTTTACATACTTGAATCCGATCGTTGGATGCGCTACGGCGAACCGGTACAAAATATCGGTGATCCGATTCGCTTCGGCAAGGGCCGACTTCAAAAATCCCGCCCGCACCGGCAGACGGGAAAACAGGTCTTCCACCAGGATGGTTGTGCCCGTATTGTGAGCAACGACCTGTCTTTTTGTTTCCTCTCCGCAATAGCGCACATAGCTGCCTGTAGAGTCTTCTTGCGTTTTTGTCAGAACGGTCACATCGGATACGGCTTTGATACTTGCCAGCGCCTCCCCGCGAAACCCCATGGAATGGATCCGGAACAGATCGTCGTAGCTTTCAATCTTACTGGTTGCATGGCGCATAAAGGCCAGATCGATCTGATCCGACCGGATACCCGTTCCGTTGTCGGTCACGCGCATATAGGTTTTTCCGCCTTCTTTTATTTCCACCGTAATTTGGGTAGCATCGGCATCGATCGCATTTTCTACCAATTCTTTAATAACCGAAGCCGGGTTTTCAATGACCTCCCCGGCAGCGATTTTCAATATGGTCTGTTCATCGAGTTGGTGTATGCTCATGCGTTTTCTCCTAACTCCCGTGCCTTGTCCCGCAACTGCTCAAGCAGCAATAGGGCCTCTACCGGTGTCGTCCGTTCAATCTCAACATGCGCGACCGACGCTAAAAACTGGGCCCGTTCTATTTCTCGCAGATCGATCTGTACATCCACAGGTTCTTTGGAGACTCTCGATACCGTCCGATCGGTACGGAATTCTTCCAATTCGCGCAAAACCGCTTGTGCACGGGCAATAATCTCAGCCGGGAACTTTGCCATTTTGGCCACTTCAATCCCGTAACTGCGATCGGTTTGGCCCGGCATGACTTTTCGTAAGAATACAATATGCGTCTCTTCCTCGCGAATTGCTATGGTCATATTCCGGATGCTTTCGTCCTGTTCCGCCAAAGCGGTCAGTTCATGATAATGCGTGGCAAAAAGTGTTTTAGCCTGCAGATGCTCCGCAATATATTCGATAATAGCCCAGGCAATGCTCATACCGTCGAAGGTACTGGTTCCACGGCCGATTTCATCAAGAATCAGAAGACTGTTTTTTGTTGCATGCGACAAAATATAAGACATCTCTTTCATTTCGACCATAAACGTGGAATCGCCGGCAGACAGATGGTCGGTTGCACCGATGCGGGTGAATATCTGGTCAACGATGCCGATCGAGGCACTCCTGGCCGGTACAAACGAGCCGATCTGTGCCATCAGAACGATCAGGGCAACCTGACGCATATAGGTTGATTTCCCCGCCATATTGGGTCCGGTGATGATTTGCAAGCGATTGTTGTCTGCGCCCAGTTCCGTATCATTGTATACGAAGCTGCCTTCTTCCATCGTCTGCTCCACAACCGGATGACGCCCTTCCTGTATCCGGATGCGTCCGTCTTTCCGAAAAGCAGGCTGCACATAGCCAAAGCGGGCTGCTGCAACGGCGAACGCATACAAGACATCCAGCTGCGATACCTGCTGCGATGTTTTTTGGATCCGCTCCACCCGGTCCAGTATATGTTCGCGTATGGATTGGAATAAATTGTATTCCATGAGGCGCGTTTCTTCATTGCTGTCTTGTATCATGCTTTGAATATGCAGTAAGCGATCGGTTATATAGCGCTCGGAATTCGTGAGTGTTTGTCTTCGGATCCAGGTATCCGGCACCTTATCCAAATGGGATTTTGTCACATCCAGATAATAGCCTTTTAGCTTATTGTATACGATCTTCAGATTGCGGATATTTGTTTCTTCCCGCATTTCCTGTTCATACAAAACCAGTGCTTCCTGGCCGCGGATACTTGTGTCGCGGATCGCATCCAATCCCGCATGATAGCCTACGCGGATCAGCCCGCCTTCTGTAATGGATACCGGCGGGTCTTCTTCGATGGCTGCCTGAATTTCTTCGATCACCTCTCCTACCGGATCCAGTTCTTTTCCGTATACCTGTAATGCCGGATCCTCGGCCGTTTCCAGATATGCCTTCAGCTCCTTTACATGCGACAAGGAGCGGGCAAGCGATAACAGATCTCTGGCATTGGCCTTTTGATAGGAGAGTTTTCCGATCAGGCGATCCAGATCATGCACCCCGTCCAACAAATCTCCGATACGCAAGCGTATGTTGGCCTGTTCGGTTAATACGCGCACCGGCTCCTGGCGTTTGCGGATGGCGGTAACCGACACCAGTGGACGTTCCAAAAATCGGTGCAGCCGTCTTGTTCCCATGGCCGTTCTCGTATGATGCAAAACAGAAAACAGGGTGTGTTTCGTGTCCAGTGTCCGCTGGTTTCTCCGTATTTCCAAATGAGCCCGTGTATTTTGGTCCAGTTTCATCCAGGCATTGGTTTCATACCAGTCGATCGAACGAATGTGTCGCAGCTCTTCCTGACTGTACTGATAGACATAACGCAACAAGGCGGCGGTAGCCTGTACGGCTAATCGTTCATCCAGCAGGGGATGCCCCTTTTGCATTGCGGGCATTTTCTCCCGTATAAAATCCGCCTGTTCCTTTTCGCTGAAGGAGTAGGCATCATATACGCCTATCATTGCGCCGTAGCGTTCCTGCATCTCGTTTACAAATGAAGCATTCGCATACAGCGTGTCGGATACGAGCAATTCTTTCGGTTGCCATTTAGCAATCTCGTCCAATAAGAGCGGATACACATCCTCTTCTTCGTCCTGATAGGCCGTGGCAGAAAACTCGCCGGTTGTAATATCCACCACGGCAACGGAAAAACCGGTGCGTGTCAGCTGGAGACTCATCAGATGATTGTTCTCGTCGCGGCTGCGCTCCGGTAGCAGTGTGCCGGGAGTAATCACCTGCACTACCTCTCTTTTTACAATGCCTTTGGCATCCTTCGGGTCTTCCATTTGCTCGCAAATAGCGACCTTATATCCCTTGGATACCAGCTGTTCAATATAGCCGGCGCTGGAATGGTGCGGTACGCCGCACATCGGCGCTTTCTCCTGCTGTCCCATGTCTCTTTTGGTCAGTGCAATCTCCAGCTCTTTTGCCGCCACAATTGCATCGTCAAAAAACATTTCGTAAAAATCACCGAGGCGGAAAAACAGGATCGCATCCTGATGTCGTTCTTTGATGGAAAGATATTGCTCCATCATCGGTGTCATACTTGTTCCCCTTCCAAGGTAAAAGAAGTCGCTCCGGTAATGCGAACATCTACCAATTGTCCGATCATGGTCGGCTCTCCCGGAAAGTGAACCAAATGATGGGTCCTTGTTCTGCCCGTTAAAACGGCCGTATCGGTCTTGCTTGTTCCGTCTACGAGCACCTCCATGGTGGTTCCGATCCTAGCGCGGTTCTTGCGCAGATAAATGGCATACATTTCGTCAACTAAGCGCTGAAAACGGTCACTGACGATCTCTTTGGGTACCTGCTCCTCCATGCGGGCAGCCGGTGTACCCGGTCTGGGTGAATAGATAAAGGTAAAGCCCGCATCAAACTCCGCCTGTTTCACAAGATCGAGCGTTTGTAAAAAGTCGGCTTCCGTTTCCCCGGGAAAACCGACGATAATATCCGTAGACAAGGCAATGCCCGGTACGGCTTCCCGCAGCTTTCGTACCAATTCCATATACTGGTCACGGGTATACTTCCGGTTCATGCGTTTGAGTATGGCGTCACTGCCGGACTGAACCGGTAAATGAAAATGCTCACACACATGATCCAGCCGACCCATCGCGTCGATCAGCTCGTCGGATAAATCTTTCGGATGGCTGGTCATGAAACGTATACGGGATAATCCGTCTATTTTGTTTAATTCCTCCAGCAGTTCCGGGAAACGAATCGGATATCGCAATGTTTTTCCGTAGGAATTCACATTTTGTCCGAGCAGGGTGATTTCTTTGTAGCCTTCTTCTGCCAGGATTCTGGCTTCTTCGATAATACGCCCCGGCTCCCGGCTGATTTCACGGCCTCTGGCATACGGAACTATACAGTACGAACAATAATTGTCGCAACCATAAGCAATCGATATATACGCTTTGTGCTTGGAACCACGGATCACATGGGTTTCATCTTCCCCCAGATCCATTTCTTCTTCAATTGCAAGAACCGGTTCCCCTGTCTGGAAATACTCGTTTAGGATATACGGCAGATCATCGATATTCTTCGTGCCGAAGATAATGTCCACATGGCGGTATTTATCCCGGATGATATCGCGCGCTTTTCCGGTTTGCATCATGCAGCCGCTGACAGCGATAATGAGATCCGGTTTTTTTTGTTTCAGATGCTTTAACGCACCTAATTGGCCCAGCACTTTATGCTCGGCGTTTTCCCGGACGATGCAGGTATTCAGTAAAATGAAATCCGCTTCTTCCAAATGATCGGTATAGGTATAACCGGCGCCTTCCAGCGTATACGAAATCTTTTCCGAGTCGTGTTCGTTCATCTGGCAGCCATAGGTTTGTATAATGTATTTCTTCAAGAACGATTCCTCCCCACCTGCTGTGGCAGGCTCTTGCGTTTATTATACCAAATTACGGGGGAAAGGCGAACGCGCAAAAAGAGAGGAAGCGTTTCAAAACCTTTTGGTAAAGCTGAGTAGAGTGTCCCACAAAATGGTTAAACATGATATAATGTATATGACAAACAAAAAATACACAATATGGAGGTTTGGCATGATTATTTCTGACAGAATGCAAAATATGCAGTCGTCCCCGATCCGCAAACTGATTCCTTATGCACAGGAAGCAGAAAAGAAAGGAATCACCGTATTCCGATTGAACATTGGCCAACCGGACATCGCAACACCGAAAGCCTTTTTGGAAGCGATCCGCAACTATGACAACGATGTCATTGCGTACGCACACTCCCAAGGGATTCCCCCGATGCTGGAGTCGCTCGTTCGCTACTACAAGAAATTTGACATCCCGCTGGAAACCGAAGACCTCATCGTAACCACCGGTGGATCGGAAGCATTGATTTTCGCCATGATGACCATCGCCAATCCCGGTGATGAAGTGATCATTCCGGAGCCGTTCTATGCAAACTACAACAGCTTTGCTACCCTGGCCGGCTTAACCGTCAAACCGGTTACTTTGAAAGCTGAAACCGGCTTCCACTTCCCCTCGGTTGAAGAAATTGAAGAGAAAATCACCGACAAAACCCGTGCATTTATCATCGCAAACCCGAGTAACCCGACCGGTACGGTTTACACCAAAGAAGAAGTCGACATGATCACCGATTTGGCAATCAAGCACGATATTATGATCATTGCAGACGAAGTATATCGCGAATTTGTGTACGACGGCGAAAAATACGTCAGCTTTATGCACAGAGACGATGCACTGCAAAATGTAATTCTCGTTGACAGTATTTCCAAGCGTTTCAGCAACTGCGGAGCCCGTATCGGCGCTATCGGTTCCAAGAACAAAGACGTTATGACCAATGTCATGAAACTGGCACAGGCCCGTCTGTCGGTAGCTACACTGGAACAAGTCGGTGCAGCCGCCATTGTCGATGCGCCGGATTATGACGAATTCATGCAGGAAGCCTATGACGAGTATAAACTCCGCAGAGATACGGTCTACAACGGCCTGAAAAACATTAAAGGCGTTGTCGCAGAACAACCCAAAGGTGCCTTCTACAATGTGGCCAAACTCCCGGTCGACGATGCAGAGAAGTTCATCATCTGGCTGTTGGAGAACTTCAACATCGACAACGAAACCATTCTTATGGCACCGGCTGAAGGTTTCTATGCAACGCCCGGTCTTGGAAAAAATGAAGTACGTTTCTCCTACTGCATTAAGTCCGAAGAACTGGAACGTTCCATGAAGATTCTGGAAAAAGCGCTTGAAGCTTATCCCGGCCGCACAGAAGTCGAATAATTCCCTTCTACAAAAAATAAAAAATCGATGAGCCTCGGCTCATCGATTTTTGTTTTATGCGGATTATGCTTCCGTTTCGGTATCTTCTTCTGCCGTTTCTTCTTCTGCAACGGTCTCTTCCGTTTCCGATTCCTCGGTTGCTGTTTCCGGTACTTCTTCTGTATCTTCTGCAACGGTTTCTTCGTTTTCTTCCGCTGCAGCCGGCTCTACCGTTTCGGTTTCTACGGCTTCTTCTGTATNTTGTTCTTCAACCATTTGCTCTTCCGGAGCCGTCTCCGGTGCATCCGCTACCGGCTCTCCAAGATCGAGCATATCGAAGTCGAAGTCCACCAGGGAGCCGATCGTGTTTTCAAAATCGTCCCCTTTAAAGACCGGTGTGCTGCGTTTTTCCACCGTTTGTCTGCGCGGGCGACGCGGCTGTTGTTGCTGTTGTCCGGGTTGCTGCTCAAACTGTGCGGTACGACGCGATTGACGTTGCGGGCGTTCTTTCTTTTCCTGTGGTTTCGTTTCTTTGATACTTAAACCGATGCGCTGTGCCTCTTGGTTGATATCAAGAATCTTTACCTCAATTTCTTGCCCGATATTCAGTTCGTCCGAGGGTTTTTCCACGCGCTCGTGACTGATTTGCGAAACGTGCACAAGGCCTTCCACGCCCTCTTTCATGCGGACGAAGGCACCAAAATCAAGCATATTCACCACGGTACCGGGTACAATATCGCCCACTTCATTGTTTTTCACAAACTCGTCGAAGGGTTTATCCAGGAGTTGTTTTCTGCCCAGGGAAATACGGTTGGTTTCCCGATTGGCGCGCAGGATTTTCACTTCGATTTCGTCGCCGACAGTAAGTGCATCGGAAGGATGTTTCAGGCGTTTCCAGGAAATATCCGAAACGTGCAGCAGTCCGTCGACACCGCCGAGATCAATAAATGCACCAAAGTCTGTCAGACGGGCTACTTTTCCGGTTACGACATCGCCCACATGGATTTTTTCCCAGGCTTCGTCCAGAATACGTTCTTTTTCTGCTTCAATGACGACTTTTCTGGAAAGTACCAGTCTGCGTTTTCTTTCATCGATCGAGATGATTTTTGCTTCGACGGTTTGACCCACAAATGCCGACAAGTCGCGTACATAATGTGTATCTACATGGGAACCCGGGATAAATCCGTTAATGCCCATTGTTGTAACAAGAAGACCGCCTTTGACATCTTTTTCGATCGTGGCTTCTACTGTTTCGCCGGCTTCATGGATGTCCATGAGCTTTTGCCAGTTTTTATATTTTTCAACGCGTCGGGAGGACAGAATCACATTGCCTTCACCGTCATCCAGTTTAATGACATATACTTCAATCGTCTGGCCCGGTGTGAACAGATCTTTCGGTTTAGCATTGGTGTTCTCCGAAAGTTCGTCCTGTTTGATAATGCCGTCCGATTTGTAGTTAATGTTCACCATTACTTCACTGTCGGTGACATAGATGACTTCACCCTCGATGATTTCCCGGGGGTGAACCGGCTTCATGGTGTCTTCCACCTGCTCCATAAACTCGTCTTTGCTGTAATTGTCCATTCTTTTCACTACCTCCTCGATTAACCAATCCGGTGTAGATGCACCAGCGGTTATTCCTATTCTTTTCATTTTTACCAACTGATCGATCGGTAAGTCTACCGCTGACTCAATAGGATACACCCTTTTACAATACTGTGATGCGACTTGCGCCAGCTTTTGCGTGTTCGAACTGTGCGCCCCACCGATCACAATCATTGCATCTACTTCCTTAGCAATCTCGGCGCAGGCTTCCTGACGAAGCCTGGTAGCGTTGCATATGGTGTTCAGTATCACTACGTTCTGATTGTTTGCGGCAATCAAAGCTGAGAGCTGCTCAAATTTTTCCTCTCGGTTGGTCGTTTGGGACAATACGAAAACATCGGTCAGGCCGGTAACGGCTTTTGCCTCCTCCTCCGAGTTTACCACGGTAGCCTTATAGTCGGTCCGGCTGGAGAGAGCAACGACCTCCGGGTGCATACTGTCGCCAATAATAATAACATTATAACCCTTTTCTGTCATTTCTTCCAGTTTTTCATACATTTTTATTAAGGAAGGACAGGTCGTATCAACGATTCTGTGGCCTTTTTCTTCCAAGGCCGCTTTGGTTTCCTTGCAAATGCCATGGCTACGGCTGATAATGACCGCATCTGATGCGGGTTCCTCTTTTAGCGCGTCTTTTAATCCCATTTCACCGAGTTTTTCCACTACATGGCGATTATGAACCAAAGGTCCCAAACCGTATGCCTGTTTTTCTTCTTTTAAGGTGCTTTCCGCCAAAAGGACGGCGCGCTTGACCCCGCCACAGAATCCGGCATGTTCAGCGATGATGATTTCCATGTACTTCCTCCTCATAGATCGACTCGAATACGGCGCGGGTGAGCGCTTGAACCGCCTCTTCTTTGGCTAAGCCGGCGGTTACTTCCCGGGTTTTAATCACTTCCCGAAAATGCACGTCGACCCGGGAAAACAATTTGTAGGTGGCGTGAATACGGACCGGAACAATATCCGCCTTTGCGCGCATGGCAATGACGGAAACACCCTCTTTGAAATTGCGGATATCGATCGTGTCCACACGCGTTCCCTCCGGAAAGATGCCCAGCACGTCTTCCTCTTTCAGAATCGACAAGGCCGTTTTTAAGGCCCGAATATCGGTTCCTTCCCGGTGCACCGGAAACACGCCTACCTTGCGTAGGATCCAGGCGAGCGGCTTGAACGAGAACAATTGATCTTTTGCCATAAACCGGATCGGACGTTCTGTATAAATACCGAGAAAAACCGGATCCAACATCGACTGATGATTTCCGCATACGATGACCCGCCCTTCCTGCGGCATGCGCTCTTCCCGGTGTACGCGGGGCCAATAAAAGGGCGTCAGAAGGATACGGACCAGACCGGCCGCAAAACGGTACCAATTATAGCGCATCCTTTGCCTCCACAAATTCCATCATAAGATCGACTGTTTCCTGCACCGACAGATTTGTATTGTCAATGACAATGGCACCTTCCGCAATGGTTAACGGAGCGATTGCACGGTTCATGTCCTGGGTGTCCCGCTCTTTCATGGCCNCCAGCACTTCCTCAAACGTATACCGGGTTTTTTCCCCCTGTTCATACCGGCGCCGGGCGCGCTCTTCCACATTTGCATCCAGATAAAACTTGTAGGGAGTTTCCGGAATCACACAAGTTCCGATATCCCGGCCGTCCATAATCAAGGAATACCGGATCGCCAAATCTTTTTGTTTTTCCTGCATTTCCTTGCGCACGCCGGGAATCGCGCTGATAACAGAAGCCGCTTTGGCAAATTGCTGCGCCCGGATGGCCGCAGGCAACGGTGCCCCGCTCTCCCTTAATTCGTGTCCTTCTATGGAAAACTGCAATCGGCCCGCCAATTTCTCCAGTACTTCCGTATCGTCGTTTGGTATACCGGCTGCATCGGCTTTCCATGCCAACATACGATACATCGCGCCGGTATCCAGATGCAGCATGCCCAGTTTTTCGGCCAATGCCTTGGCTACCGTACTTTTCCCGGAGCCGGACGGTCCGTCTATTGCAATACTTTTCATATTTCCATCCCCCAGGATTCACAGCCCAACAGACGGTTTTTCGGATCTTTCAACGGCTGTTTCGGATACATGACAATCTGTATGCAACGGTCCATTCCGGACTGATAGCGGAACTGTTGGATCCCAAAGAGCGGAACATCCGAAAGAGAGGCTTTTTCCATCGCTTTTTCCGCAAATCCTCCGGGCAGATCATCCGTTGCACCGATCAGTACCGATGCCAGATCATTCGCTGTCAGTTGATTGTCCTGCAGCATGCCCGATAAGAGAGCTGCCGTCTTTTCTTCGATCTGATCCACCTCTGCATGGGTAATTTGAATCGAACCTTTTATCGTTTTCATTCATTCGCCTCCTTGCCAAAGCCTGCCGCATGGGTACCTGCCACAAAGCCCGTAGACCATGCAATCTGCATATTATACCCACCGGTATCGGCGTCTATGTCGAGCACTTCTCCGCAAAAGTACAAGCCTTCCACCTTTTTTGACTGCATACTTTTCGCGTCCACCTCCTGCACAAAGACCCCGCCGCGTGTAATGATCGCCTCGGAGAATCCGCGAAAAGAGCCCACATCCAGCGGGAAGTGCAATAGAGTATCCGTGAGATTCCGACGGTCCTTTGCAGTAAAAACGGCACCGCGTGTTTTCGGATCTATACCTGCGGCCCGAATCACATGGGGAACCAGACTCTGCGGCAACAGGCGGTTCGCAATCGTGCCGATTTCTTTCAGCGGATCCTTGTCCACTTCTCTTTGGATCCGGGCAGATAGTTGTTCTGCATGCAGAGCCGGTTTGAAATTCAGATACAACGGAAAGGCAGCAAAAGGCACCGGCGCTTCGGCGCTCATCTGCAAAACCACCGGACCGGATATCCCGTAGTGCGTAAACAGCAATTCACCGAACCACTCTTTTGCTTTCTTTCCCCACTTTGCCTCCAGTCGTATATTTCGCAGACTCAGACCCGATAAGTCCGGATACGGATGAAGCAGGTTTAACCCCACCAAAGAAGGATACAGCGGCTTGATCCGGTGACCGAAGTGTTTGGCCCAACGATACCCGTCTCCTGTGGACCCGGTTACCGGATACGACAGACCCCCGGTGGCAATAATGACCGCACGGGCCCGGTATTCTTTTCCCTTCGCCTGTACGGTGAAATAATCCTCTTTCTTTTCGATCTGATCGACTTTCGTATTTAAAAGGATTTGCACGCCGGCTTCCTTTAGCGCTCGCTGAAAGGCGGAAATTGTATCGCTGCTCTTGTCGCTTACCGGAAATACGCGCTCCCCGCGCTCGGTTTTTACCGCAACGCCACAGGAGATAAAAAAACGTTTAATATCCTCTTTTGTATAGCGGGCAAATGCGCCCATCAAAAACTTAGGATTTCTTCGTATGTGTGAAAGATGCATGGACATATCCGCATCGTTTGTTAAATTGCATCGTCCTTTCCCGGTAATATACCACTTCTTTCCGATCTTTTCGTTTTGCTCTAACAATATAACCGGAGCACCTTGTTTCGCAGCAGACAAAGCGGCCATGCATCCGGCCGGCCCGCCCCCTATCACAAGAATCATTTCCTTTCCTCCGGGGTAAGCATATAGACGATCGGTGCATGCCCGTCATCGGGTACCCGCTGCCAGCTATACACTCGGTATAAAGACTGGCTGCTGAACCAGCGGGCAAGCGCGTTTGCCTCTTCTTCCTTGTCGTGGGTGCGATAAGCTGTCAGAGAGATTCGGCCGTCCGATTGGATTTTTGCCCGCAGCTTCGTAAGGCTCTCGATTGTCGAATCGGCTTTGGTGGTCACCGTTTTGTCTGAACCGGGCAAATAACCGAGATTATAGACCGCAAATCGAAAAGGCGCCAAATCATCGCAGTGGACATGACTTTCATGCCGTAAGTCAATGGAATAATCCGGATAAAGGCGGGCGATCTCCGAGCAACGCCGGATTGCTTCTTCTGCTATATCAAAACCGGTGAATCGTCCCTGATCGGTGCACAAAGACAGAAGTTTTTTCATATCATGCCCGTTACCCAGCGTCATATCCACAACATGATCCCCCGGCTGTACGGTTATTTCCATTAACAGATGTGCCATCTGCAAGTGATTCATCATAGTCCTTTCCGTTCTTCACGGGATAGTTTCCGAAAATGTCCTTCCGGTAGATCGCCCAGTTTTATGCCATCCATTTCGGTCCGATGCAGTTTTTTAACCTCATAACCCAGCAGCGCCCACATGCGCCGGATTTGCCGGTTTCTCCCTTCTCTCATGCGAATCTGAAGACCGTTCGCATGACGGGTGATCTTAGCCGGGCGGGTTTTGATTCCGTCAAGCAGAATTCCTTGTTCGAACCGGGCAATATCCCGTCCTTTCGGCACCCGATTCAGACGGACTTCATACACTTTTTCCTTTTGAAAAGAAGGATGTGTCAGGCGATGAACCAACGGGCCGTCATTTGTCAGCAATAAGAGCCCGCTGGAGTCTTTATCCAAACGACCGACCGGCACAACGCGCTCGGGAATATCCTTTACATGATCTGCCAGCAGATTCTTCTGTTTTGGATCGGCCAGACTCACCGTTACCCCTATGGGTTTATGATAGGCATATACGACGGTTCGTTCCGGTAAAAACAGAGGCTTTCCGTCAACCGCTACGCGATCGGTCTCTCCGATACGCGTGGCCAGGGAATGAATGACCTCTCCATTGCATGTTACCCGACCGTCCAAAACGTATTGTTCGGCATCCCNGCGGCTGCATAATCCCGCTGCAGCCAGATACTTGTTAATCCGCACGGTCATNCTCCGTTTCTTCCAATGGAGGTAATTCCGAAAGATCCGACAGCGAAAAATAACGCAGGAATTCATCCGTTGTTTTGTAGAGATAGGGCTTTCCGATCGTTTCCAGCCGTCCGGCTTCCTGAATCAGGTTCTTACCGAGGAGCGTTTCAATGATTCCGGCCGACTGCACGCCGCGGATCTGCTCCACAACCATGCGGGTTGTCGGTTGCTTGTAGGCGATAATGGACAGAACCTCCAGTGCCTGCCTGCTCAGACTCTTTTGCGGGCGCGTATGCAATAAGCCCGCTATCGTGTCATGTAAAGCCTCATGGGTCACAAATAAGCGGGTATCGCCGTGTTTTGCATATACGATCCCGCTGTTATTACCGTACTTGGTTTCAAGCTGTTCTTCAATGGCGATCCATTGCGTCTGCGATACCGAAAGCGCGTCCCGTAATTGCTTGACGGTTAATCCGTCCGACCACAGATACAATAGGGCTTCCGCTTTCATTAGGGGTTCGGTCTTAATACGCTTCTCTCCTGTGCAAATAGATTTCATTTTGTTTGACCAACGCCTGTAGTATATTGCGCTTCATGAGTTCCAGCATGGCAATAAACAGGGCAATCCACTCGCCCACCGCCTGTGTCCGTACAAAATGGCCTAAGGGGGTGGGTTTTTCCAGCGGAGCATCCAGCAGGGTTTCTATGGCGGTTTCCACTTCAAATACTTCCCGTTCGATAATTTCGCCGATCGCCTCGCGTGATGCTTCTTCTCTGGCGCGTGTCTGCAATGCGTCGCGGAAAGCCAGATACAAAGCCCCGACGTCTTTGGTGATTTCTACAGGTTCGGTCGAATATGCGCTCAGATCCGACGGCAATTTGCTTAATCGGACCGCCCCGGCCTTTTCATAGGCTTGCAGGGTTTTAGAAACCGCCAAAAAGGCTTCGTATGCCTGCAGCCGTTTTACCAACGCTTCTCTGGGGTCTTCTTCCTCTTCCTCTTCTACCGGCAAAAGAATACGCGACTTAATATACAGTAATTCCGATGCCAAAACAAGGAAATCACCCATTTCTTCTTCCCGTACCGTGCTTTTGTCCTCTAAAATGCTGACATAGGCATCGGTGATTTCTGCGATCGGAATATCCTCAATCGGTATCTCGTTTTTTCTGATCAGCTGCAGCAGAAGATCCAGCGGACCTTCAAATGCGCTCACTTCAACATGTAACATTATAGGAACAATCCTACCAGGAAGCGAATGATCGCATTGGCTGCCGGTACAAGAATGCGTTGGAGTGCACCGGAAAAGACAAAAATGACGAGGATAATATAAAAATACCGTTGATACTGATACACCTTTCGTTCCATCTGCACCGGCAGAAAACTGAACACAATCTTTGATCCGTCCAGTGGCGGAAAAGGCAACAGATTAAACACGGCAAAATATACATTATACAAAATCATCAACTGCAGGAATTCTGCCCAGAGAGGGTGTTTGTTTCCTGTATAGATAAAAAGGCCGACGCTCACGGTGGCCAGCAGAAGATTCATGCCCGCCCCGGCCGCCGAAACAAACAGCATACCGGCTTTGCGGTTCCGGAAACGATTGGGATTGATCGGGACCGGTTTAGCCCAGCCGAAGCGAAAGAAGAGCAAACTCAAAGTTCCCAGCGGGTCCATATGCTTGATCGGATTCAAGCTCAACCGCCCTGCGTCTTTCGCCGTGGTATCCCCCATAAGAAGCGCTGCACCACCGTGCGCCAGTTCATGTGCCACAATCGTAAGGAGTAGGCATACGGCGGTAATCAGTATATTATCGGGTAGCAGATTCTGTATAAAAGACATCGGTGTCCGTCACTTTCGCGAAAATCAAAGGTTTTTGTGCTGCGCCCTCGCCGATCGTAATGGCAGATTGCAGGATCTTGGCAGACTCTGCGCCCCGTTTTTCATCATTCGCATAAAGGACAGCAATCACATCCCCTTTTTGTACCGGCGTGCCGCTGCGGAGCTTTCTTTCGATTCCGACATCCAGATCGAGGACATCGTCTTTTTTCAAACGGCCGCTACCCAGTTCCAAGGCGGCTTCACCGGTCAGTCGCGCATCGATTTTTTCTATGATCCCGTCTTTCTCTGCCTTTACAGGAATCTGAAAACGAGCTTTTCGCAGTTTCTCCGGTTTCTCTACAAACGATGTGTCGCCATCCTGTTCCTGTACCATTTCAAGGAACTTTTTATAGGCCGCCCCGTTGGCAATCTGTGCCCGTACGCGCTCGGTAGCACGTTCGATATTTGTTTCTTTATCGGCCAGAATCAATTCTTCCGCTGCCAAAGCAATGCTCACTGTCAGAAGAGGCCCTTCCTTCTCTCCGCGCAGAATCCGGATCGCTTCATATACTTCCAGAGCATTTCCGACAAAGTCGCCGAGCGGTTCTTCCATCGCCGTAATCAGACAGACCGTCTCTTTGGAAAAACGTGCACCGATTTTTGCCATCGTGCCGGCCAATTCAATCGCGCGATCGGGATCCTGCATAAAAGCACCCGATCCGACTTTTACATCCAGGAGGATTTTATCGGCACCCACCGCCAGTTTCTTGGACATAATCGAAGATGCGATCAAAGGGATTGCATCGATGGTTGCTGTTACATCCCGCAGTGCATAGAGCTTTTTGTCGGCCGGGACCAAAGTACCTGTTTGTCCGGCGACGGCCAAATGCATGCGCCGCACCTGGTCAACGAATTCCTCTTCCTGCAGCTCCGTTCTGAGCCCCGGTATCGACGCCAGTTTATCCAGTGTACCGCCGGTATGGCCTAAGCCACGGCCGGACATCTTGGCAAACGGAATGCCCAAAGACGCAACGAGCGGGCCGGTAACCAGCGTCGTCGTGTCACCCACGCCGCCGGTAGAATGTTTATCGACGATAATACCGGGTATACCCGACAGATCGATTACATCACCGGAATGGACCATATCGTCCGTAATGGCATACAGTTCGGCTTCGGTCATACCGCGAAGATATACCGCCATCAGCCAGGCGGCGATCTGATCGTCGGTTGCTTCGCCTGTGTGAATCATTTGAAACCATGCCCGGATGGATTCACGGGAGTGTTCTTTACCGTCCCGTTTGGTGGCAATAAAATCAGATGCGTGCATTTTTCAGACTCCGTATAAAAGATAAAAACAATTGCCGGAAATTTTGTTCCGACAGTTTGGCTGCTTCCAATACTTCTTCATGTGACAAGGGACTATCGATAATCCCCGCGGCCATATTGCTGATCATGGAAATCCCGCAAACTTCCATCCCCAGACGATTCGCAACCATGGCTTCCGGTACCGTCGACATTCCGACCGCGTCAGCGCCCAATACGCGCGCTGCTTTCACTTCTGCCGGTGTTTCATAACTCGGACCGGTAAACCAGATATACACTCCCTTTTTCAGCGATACTGCCGTCTCTTGTGCCGCCTGTAAGAGTTTTTCCTGCAAATGCTTTGTGTAGACTTCACTTTGGTCGGGAAAACGTGGACCATCCTTCTCATGATAAGGACCACGCAACGGATTGATACCGGAGAAGTTAATGTGATCGGTGATCATCATCAGATCGCCCGGGCGGAAAGTTTCGTTGACAGCGCCGGCCGCATTGGTCAAAAACAGGCGCGGTATCCCCAATGCGTGCACGAGACGTACAATCGCTGTTACTTCGTCAATCTCTTTGCCTTCGTAATAGTGCACCCGTCCGCTCAGAAAAAGAACCGGCAAACTTTCCACATAGCCGAAGATAAATTCACCCCCATGCCCTTCCACCCCCGGACGCGGGAGCCCGGGAATCTCCTCATAGGGGATATGCACGGCATCGGTTGCGGTATCCGCCAANCTTTTCAACCCCGAACCCAACTGCACCGCAATGACGGGCGGTTTTTNCCATAAGGATTCCAGTTTTTTATGCATTGCGGGAACCTCCCTTTGTCTCTTCAGAAAAATGCTGCGTCCAGATTCTTTCCAGATACAAAGCGCCGATGACGGTTTTCGCATCCATCACACCGCAATGATCAATTTTCTGTAATAGTTCATCTAATGTTAACAACGCGATGGATTCGATTTCTTCGTCAATCTCTTTACTGATGAATCGCAGATCTTTTGCCAGAAAGAATTGTTGTTTTTCATTGGTAAAGCCTGCGGAAGTAAATGTATCAAACAAATACAGCATTTCACCCGCTTCATAGCCGGTTTCTTCCTGCAATTCTCTCTGCGCCGTTTGTTTGGGTTCTTCGCCGGCTTCTATAAGACCGGCCGGCAGCTCCAGCAGCGTGCGGCCGATCGCNCTTCGGTAATTTTTAACCAGCAGAATCCGGCCGTCCGGCAATACGGGAAGAACCACAGCTGCACCGGGATGCTCGATTATTTCTCGTTTGGAATACTTTTTGTTCGGCATTTCCACCGTATTCACCTTTAAGGTCAGAATACGCCCCGAATAGATTTTTTCCGATTTGATGGTTTTCTCTTTATAGCTCATGCATCCCTCCCCGCTTCCAATCCGCTGCCGATAATAATAACTGATCCGCCTGTTGGTAAGCGCTTTCTGTTTGCTTGCTGCCGCTGATTAAGCGTGCGACTTCTTCTGTCCGTTCTTCCTTAGACAATAATTGCAGTGTACTGCTCGTTTCGTCCTGCTTCGTTTCCTTTGTAATGCGGGAATGTGCATCTCCCATCGAGGCAATCTGCGGCAAATGGGTAACCGCAATAATCTGCATGGTATCTGACAATCGATAGAGAAATTCCGCCATCGACTGGGCCGCCCGGCCGCTGACACCGGTGTCGATCTCATCAAATACCACCGTCCCCGAGGCAAATTCCCGGGAAAACAAAGAACGTATGGCCAGCATCACCCGCGACAATTCCCCGCCGGATGCAATTTCATGCAAAGGTCGCATGGTTTGCCCTGCATTGGTACGTATATAAAACAGGACCTGTTCTTTTCCGTCGGCGCCCAGTTCCGTGGGTAGTAACCGCGTTGCAAACTCGGCATGGGGCATGCGCAATCCGGCTAAAACCGCAGCGATCTCCTTATCCAGTTGCTTGCCGATCGCCGTACGAAACGCTGTCAGCTGTGCAGCCAAATGCTCCAATGTCTGTGTACAGGAATCGATCTCCTCCTGGGCCTGCTGCAAGTCTTTTTCCCTTTCGGCGAGCTGCTCCGCCTCCTGTACCGCGTTTTCATAAAAAGCAATGATTTCTTCCCGGCTTTGCCCGTATTTTCGTTGCAGGCGCATCCACTCTCCCATGCGCCGGTCCAGCTCTTCCAACCGTTGCGGATCGTTCTGATATCCTTCCGCTAAACGGGTCAGTTCGCTGCGTAATTCCTGCAATAGTTCGGACAGGGAAATAATCGGTTCAGAAAGAGAGATGGAGGAGTCCAGCCCCTCCATTTTATGTGCGAGGCTTTCTGCCGACGCAAGTAATTGTAAGGTTCCGGGATGTTCATCGGACCAGCCTTCAATCAGTCCATGCATCTGTTCAGCCATCTGTAAAAGATCTTCAGCATGCAAGAGACGCCGATGTTCTTGGTCCAAAGTTTCGATATCCACAGAAAACGGATCAAAGGCTGCTATTTCTTCTATCTGATAACGCAAAATATCCAGTTCGCGCTCCCGGGCGGACGGGTCTGTTCCATACCGGGACAAAAAGGTGCGCAGTCGGTTTCTTTCGTTGTACACTTTGCGATACTGCGTATATACATCCTTTTGCTCTTTTGTAAAAAAGCTGTCCACCAATTGGATTTGCCGGTCCAGATCCAGCAGGGCACGATCCTTCTGTCCATACACATCCAGCATCCGCCCGCCGATCGCTTTCAGTTCAGCAACGGTTACCAGCTGCCCCTGCACGCGTGCGCCGGAATGCCCGGACGCCTGCACCGAACGCGATAAGGTGATGGTATCTCCCGGTTCGATCCCGTAGGGTTCCAGAAGTTCCTTTTCCATGTTCTCCGGATAAGAAAAAACCCCTTCCACATACAGCGTTTTTTCCCCGTCCCGAATCATATTGCGCGATGCACGGGCACCGGACAAAAGATTCAAGGCATGTAAAAGTATGGACTTGCCAGCCCCGGTTTCCCCGGTAATGACATGTACGCCCCGATGAAACTGCGCGGTCATTTCTTTGATAACGGCCAAATTCCGGATCCGGACTTCCAATAGCATAGCTAACGAATACTCTCCTTGATCTGATCCAGAATCGAATCCAGATCGTCTTTGTTTTCCACAGCAATAAAAATGGTATCATTTCCGGTTAATATCCCGGCGATTCCTTTTATCTCGCTGTTGGTCACCGCCATTCCGCAAACCGTACCTGTATGTGCAATGGTCTTTATGATAATCATTTCTTCGTTTCTTTTTATGGATAAAACGGCCGAGCGAAAAATCTTGTCCAATCGTTCATTGAGTGAATCGTGCACCGTATCAATCAGAGCATACCGGTATTCCCCTTCCGCCGACTGTACCTTCGAAATTCGAAGTTCTTTTATGTCACGGGATATGGTTGCCTGCGTTGCGCGAACGCCCCGGGTCATGAGGTATTCGGAAAGCTCTTCCTGGGTGCGGATCTCAAATTCTTCAATCAGATCGAGAATGATTCTTTGGCGCGTGTACTTTTTCATCTTTCGCTCCTTTATTCTTATTTTTCTTTTCCTTCAATGGAAAGAAAAAGGAAAATCGCCGGATTATTTTTGCACTGAACATAACAATTTCCTGCGCATAGCTTATCGATATCGACTTTCCGATTGCCTTCCCGCCCACCGTCGTGGCTGAAATCGCCCCGGTGAACAATACACTCAACAGCGTACCATTTATAAAGCCAAAGGAACCGAGAATACGAAATACAATCATCGTTCCTACGGCACCGCTTACAATACCGCAAATGTCTCCAATCACATCATTGCAAAAATTGGAGACCTTATCCGCGTTTCGAATCAACGCGATCGCATAGTCCGCAGAAGGAACGCGATTGGCTCCCATTGCATGAAAGCCCTTCACTTCCGCTGCCGTTACCGCAATTCCGATAATATCGAAAACTATGCCGATCGCGATAATTGTCAAAAGTAAAAGCGTGGCCACAAAGGTGGATACGCCTGAAACCAGAGCATCCGACAAAAAACTGATACTAACGGATAAAACCAAAGTCCAGAAGGTGATGAACCGCACCCATTTTCCGTCGATGCTTTGCAATATTTTTTGTGTTTTTTTGGGTTTCGCCATGTTTCTCCGTTCAAATAAGTATGTAGGATAGTGAAGATGCACATAGTAAATCTTACGGCATAGGTTTAGTAGAATTTCTCCGCCTGCTACTGCGCGTCGCCGCCATCAGCGGTTTCCCTTTAAAGCAAACGCCGGACCGTCACCAAAACCGGAACTAAATCACCACTAAGTCCGCACTGTAATCCCATGTGCATCAAACAGTCTAGGAGTTTTCCTCTACAACCAGTCGGATCCTTATCCTTTTTTGCAAAGAATGTTTCGATACCAAATAGCGTTTGGCCTGGCCACAGCCTCCCCCTACGAACGTTATCTTCCGCAGTCTTCACTCAAGGCAAGCTACGCTGCAAAATGCAGGTTTTATCATCCGCGTGTGTTGTCGCGGAAGTCTCCGCGAGGGTAGGGTCAACGCCTACATGCCATTGTAGATCGCCCCATCCCTCTTACTCCCAGAACATACCCCCGACTGGGCGTCGTGAGCATAAACCAGGAACTTCATCGATGTGCTCTGCGACGGATTTTTAGCCCCGCCCTCCAGATCCGTTGTGCTGACTAGAATACTGCTTCACTATTACATGATTATAGCAGAAATTATCGGATTATTCAATCAAAAGCCCGACTTTTATACATCCCGATGCATAAGTGAACGGGTAATCTGCATCAATCGATCCGTATTGCGTCCTGCCAGACGTGACAATGCGAGCAGCGCTTTTTCTGTATGAGAAACCATGTTTTCTTCCGCTTCTTCCTGCGTCATGAACCGTAAAATCGTCATATTGTCTGCTTCCAGATCCTGACCGGCGTCCAGTAAATCATCCTGTATCTGGAATGCCGCCCCGACATGCTCGGCATAGTCTCTAAGAAAAGCACGCTCCTCCTCTGTTGCCCCGCCCAAAACCGCACCCGCTTCGCAGGCGGCAAGAATCAGTTTCCCGGTTTTCTTTTCGTATAAACGCAACAAATGCGCTAAATCTTCCACGCGATCATACAAGTCCATAATCTGGCCGCTCAGCATCCCGTCGGTACCGGCCGCACGGGTGAGAATCTGTGTTGCCATCCATTTATTCGGATCTTGTTGTGCGGCGGACATGGCCAGTTCCAATGCGCCGTTGAGCAAGGCATCGCCTGCCAATATGCCCATAGCTTCGTCAAATTCCTTATGCAGGGAGGGACGGCCGCGCCGATAATCATCATCATCCATCGCGGGCAGATCATCGTGTACCAAAGAATAGTTGTGGATCATCTCCAGACTGACCGCAAAGGGCATGGCCGCATCCAGATCCTTCGCAAAAAGCGCATAGGACTCCAACAGCAGAACCGGACGCAGGCGCTTGCCGCCTCCGTCCACCGCATACACGAGCGCCCGCTTAAGCAAAGGATGCATCGGCATCTCTTTTAACGATGCCTGCAGGGCTTGTTCAAAAAGCTGTCGGTTCTTCTGGGTTATCGTCAAATAATCCGTCATTTTCCATCCCTTCCCGTTGAAACGGCAATGCAAGCTCCCCTTCCATCTTTAGTAACTCCCCTTTGGAACGTCTCAGACACGCATCCAACTCGCTGTATAATTGCATTCCCTTCTTGTATTCATTTAGATTCTCATCCAGCGATAATTCACCCGATTCCAATCGCGAAAGGATCGCTTTCAGTTCCTCCAGGTTTTTCTCATAGTCCTTGAATTCCATCGGTTTCCTCCTCCTCAAACGCCTGCTCAATCACACTGCGGGCCTGTCCGTGTAAAAAACGCATGGATACCCGGTCGCCGGGTTTCAGCTCCCGGCTGTCCGTCACGACACCCCCGGCCTTTTGCACAACCGCGTATCCCTTTTGCAAAATGCCAAGCGGATTGGATGCTTCCAGTTTATGGTAGAACAGCGCCAGCGCGTGTTCTTTTTCGGTAAAGTAGGACGTTTTTGCCTGCAGCAAGCGTTTCGCCATATCTTGCAGCTGATCCTGCCGTTTTTCCAAGCAGAGCACCGGATTGGTTCGCAAGAGCGCATCGTGAAACATGTCCAGCTCTTTTGAATAATCTTCCAATACTCCCTGCATTGTATGCCGCATGTTTCCAACGGTATCATCCACATCCCGTACCAGATCCTGTACATGCCGTGTCGCCAATTCACCGGCTGCTGTCGGTGTCGGTGCACGGAGATCGGCGGCAAAGTCGGTTAATACCGTGTCAGATTCATGCCCGACCGCAGAAATAATCGGATAGCGGGAACGGGCTACTTCTCTTACCAGCTCCTCATCGTTAAAACAGAAAAGGTCTTCAAACGAACCGCCGCCACGTCCGATAATGACGGTGGACAAATCGTTCCGGCTGTTGAAATATCGCAGCGCCTGTATCATGGACTGCGCGGCATTCGTCCCCTGTACCACCGACGGATACAAAAGAATATGCGTCATCGGCGAACGTCTGCGAATCACATGCACAAGGTCGGTAATCGCTGCCCCTGTGTCCGATGTGATCAGACCGATCCGGTAGGGCACAGCAGGGATCGGGCGCTTTTTGTCCGTCGCAAACAGCCCTTCTGACTGCAATTTCTTTTTTCGCATTTCCAATTCCTGAAACAGTACGCCCGGCTGATGCAATACAATACTGTCTGCAATCAGCTGGTATTCGCTGCCGGCCGGGTAGGCACCGATCCGCCCCCCTACGTCGACTTCCATCCCGATATGCTCTTTCATATGGGGGTCCGAACAGCGTTTAAACATGACGCATTTCAGCACGGCGGATGCATCTTTGATCCTGAAAAAGCAATGCCCCCGCGCGGTTTCGGTAAAACTGCTCAGTTCGCCCCGCACAGTAACATTGCTTAGTAGTAGATCATCCCGCAATACTTTTTTGATATAGTTTCCAATTTCAGATACGCTTACCGGATGCATCAGGATTCCCTTTCTCTGGCAATATTCCCCAATACTCCATTCAGNAAACGAAAAGAAGTATCACTGCTGTATTTCTTGCTTAATTCGACCGCTTCGTTGATCGAAGCACCCACAGGAATATGATCGTCATACAGAATTTCGTTAACCGCCAGACGCAGGATCGCTTTGTCCACACGAGGCAAGCGCGAATACTCCCAGCCCTTTAAATGCTTGGCGATACAGTCGTCAATCTCTTCCAGATTCTCCACAATGGAAGAAATCGCCCTACGGATAAAAGCCATTTGCTTGTCCGATAAATGATGGGATTCTTCCTGTACCGCGCTATCCTCTTCTGCTTTGACAGGTTTTATGCTTTCCAGCACCGATGCATCCTCCGAAACGGGTTCCGTTTCTTCTTGTGCGCGGTAGATTTCAAACCAGTCATCCAATTCCTGCAGCTGCATGGCTTGCACATCCATCCCGTATAAAAAGCGCATGAGCCACTCTCTGGCCGTTCGCCGCTCTATCCATTCCTTTACGGCATCCGCTTTTTTCATCCGGTTTACCCTTTCAGGCCTTCAATAAAAACGTTCACCTCAACGGCGCGTAAACCTGTAATGACATGCAGTTTTTCCGTAATATTTCTCTGGGCGGACTCTGCGATTTTTGTAAGATCTTCCGCATTGTGCGCGATCAGACGCAAATCAATTCGTACCTGTCCGTCTTTGGTTGCAATCTTCACGCCTTTCATCGTATCCGTCGTTGTAAATTTGTCATAGGATACAAAGTCATGGCCGGGTAAAAGCTCCGCAACACCCGTTACTTCCATGGCCGCTTCCCGCACGACTTTTTCTATAATGGTATTGGCGATCTTTACGCGACCGCCAGTAAATGTATTGTCCATGTCGTTTTCCCTCCTGCTAAAAAGAGGGGGCAAAAGCCCCCTCCCTGTGGCAGCACTTTTATTGTTCCGGATCCTCTTCGTCTGCTTCGTTGTCGTCGTCTTCTTCGAAAACAACATCTTCTTCAAAATCGTCCATATAATCGTCGAATTGGAAATCGTCAAAATCGTCGAAGTCTTCAAAATCGTCATCAAAGTCTACACCGTAAAGCTCTTCTTCCACATCCGATAAATCTTCGTCGATAAAAGCGATATAGTCTTCAATATCTTCCTGCGCTTCTACAATGGCATCCATCGTGTCCACGATTTCTTCCAGCGCATCGATAATGTGTAGAAAAATCTTGCCTTCATCGGTCGACTCGTCAATTTTCAGGCCGTCGGTGATGCCTCTGAGATACGAAATTTTCTGATAGAGATATTGCATTTTGTCCTCCTATACTCTGGAAAGGTATTCGTTGGAGCGCGTGTCGATACGGATTACATCGCCCTCGTTGACAAACAGCGGCACCTGTACCACCGCCCCGGTTTCTACGGTTGCAGGCTTGCTGCCGCCCGAAGAAGTATCCCCGCGGATGCCGGGCTCGGTTTTTGTGACGGTTAATTCAACAAAATTCGGCGGAGAAACATTAAATGCCTTGCCCTGGTAAAACCGAATGGTGGCATAATCGTTCTCCTTCACATAAAGGATTGCATCTTCGACCGCATCTTTCTCCAATGGGATTTGTTCGTACGTTTCCTGGTCCATGAAATAGTACAAAGTTCCGTCATTGTAGAGATACTGCATTTCCTTCGCGTCTATCCGTGCGGACGGATAGCGGTCGTTGGGATTGAAGGTAACATCCTTGGACGCCCCCGACATCACCGAACGAATCTTGGCGCGAACAAAGGCCGCCCCTTTTCCCGGCTTCACATGTTGAAAATCAACGATTTGATATACATCGCCGTCCATCTCAAATGTAACGCCTTTTCTGAAATCTCCTGCCGCGATCATCTATTGCATCCCTCCTGCTCTTCATTTACACATAAATTATACCAATGAATGGAAAAGGTTACAAGGCAGGCGGTTTAGGGGTCAGGGAAGTTGTCCGGCGGTGGTGTATATACCCCAAGGGTCTTTAAGGACAAAAAGCCCGGTATATCCATCCCTGCAAGCATTTTGCGCGGATTCGCCCTTGTATAATCCAAAGCACCTAAGTTTACAACCCGGTCCGATTCATAATAGCCGTTGATTTTGGAGGTCTTACTGAGATGAATCGTACCCTTTTGTAAAACGATCCCTTTTATCTCGGTGCGCAGTAAATCCAAATCGCCTTCCAACAGGATCGTGCCCAAAAAAGGCGCCTTCTGCGCGATCTGCATGGCTTCGATCCGTACATGACCCGTTACGATCAAAAACACAGATTCGGTATCGGGAAAAGTGGCAATCCATTCCCATTCGGGTTCGGCAAAATCTTCTGTAGAAGGCGGCTCCGCAACCGGTTCCGAATCCTCGGGATCGGGCGGCAAGGGCTCTTCCGTATCTGTTTCGTCCGGCAAAACTTCCGGCTCGGGTTCTTCCGGATTAGATGTTTCCGTATCCGTGTCATCCGGCGGACTTTCCGGAACGGGGGTTTCTGTTTCCTGCGGCTCTGTCACCAGAACTTCTTCGGATTCTGTGTCTTCCGGTTCTTCTTTTGATTGTAGTTGATACACTTCCCAGTGCTTTTTGTCTTTTGCCAATTGGATCCGCAAATCGGTATCGGATAAGATAAACGGCAAACCGGCTTCTATGATTTTCTCTTTCAGGAATGCCATTTTGGCATCCAAAGACAGGCCCCCCTCCCCGGATGTCTGATCCAGCGGCGTTTCTACGATCTGTTCGGCATGATAACTTCCTGCATCCGCCACAGGAGTAAAACGCCAGGATAAGCTCTGTTTATTCCCGTCGATTGCAACATGGGCCAGCGTTTGTGCGCCGTCTGCTCCTATAAGAGAAAGGGGGTATTCCTTTGATTCGGCAGCGTGCGGGCCTGTGATATGTGCTTTAAACTGTCGCATAATCGCCTCAGCATTGCCTTTTTCCAGCAGATAGGAAATATTTCCTTCCAACTCCGCTTTGTCCCGTATCGTTGCAATCCGGTTTTCCTCTACCAAGATAGCCAGTCGCATTCTTTCCATCGAATAAAAGGCGATCATCCCGATAAAGGCCAGTAGTATAATTACATAGATCAATAAGAATCCGCGTTTTTTCATTCTGTTTGCTCCGGCAGTTCCAGCAGCCTGTGAAATCGGCTTTTGCGCCCGCCCTGTTCTAATTCTATCTCTACTTCCAGTATGCCGGCCTCTTTATCCAGCCGGGAGGAAATCGCGTTGATATGATGAGANAACAGATTTACACCCCTGTGCGGACTCCCGCGAAATCCGTGCAGTCCTTTCGCCGTATAGCGTCGTATGGTGCTTGTCAGCTGGGCATAGGTAACGTATTTTTCCTCATGAATCTTCAGGACAAAACCCATGGGGGTTGCGCCTTCAATAAACACATCCACCTCATCGGGACCGTAAACTTCCTGGGCAGACTTTACTTCCCGCTCGATATAGTCCATTGCAAAAGAGCCGTCCAAAAACAGGGTATCGGCGGATTCCAGGTGCTTGGAAACCAGTATCGTTTGCGAAAACAACGCATAAATGACAAAAACAAGTATCGAACTGATGGCCATGGCGCATACCAGTTCAATGAGCGTAAAGCCTCTTCTATTCCGTACGCAAAAGCCGAATCGCATCCTGCATGCCCTCCCGCCGGATCTCATACCAATACAGTCCGTTGTGATCTGTAGTGGCATGGATTTCATAAACGGTATCTCTGTACCGGATCATCCTGATATCGCCGTCCTCCAGGTCTTCTACGGGGCGGAGGGATCCGGTATCTGTCTGAATCGGCGCCTTTTTATTAACACAGGTGATCAGATTCCTGAGAAACTGATTCTGCAATCGCAACTCTTCCAGTTCTGCAAGCTGCCGGGAGGTGGATCCCAAAACCGGAAGCATAGCCAGTACGAGAATGGAAAGCAGACTTAAGGCAACGATCACCTCGATCAGACTGTAGCCTTTGCGTTTCATGGTTCCGTCACCGTAAACCGCGCAACGCCAACCGTGAAATTCAAGTAAAGCGACTTTGCCCCATAGCTAATCGGAATATGTCCGCATTTGGAAAAAGCGCCGGTTGGATAAATGACCAGCGTATTCCCTATATGTCTTGGTTTATCCATAGTAATTCTTCGCAATTGTCTTGCAAGAAGCTCGCTGCCNTCTTCAGAGACGACGCGATAGCTGTTGTTATCGGTATCAAAGTGTACCCTGACCGATTTCTGATGAGCCACGGCATAGGTACGCGCAAAACGCAGGTCTTCCAGCATATGATCCAACTCCCGTTCTTGCACCATCGTGATGCTGAGCACGGCAACCCCCAGCATAATTGACAATATGCCGAGGACAATAACCATTTCCAGTAGTGTAAAGCCTTTGCGTTTCATCATACGCCTCCATGAAAGAGAATCACCAGCGTAAAACCAATCGCAATAAACGGAACAAACGGGATCGGCCGTTTTTTATCCGCCCCGTGAATAAGAAGAAAGATCGCTACCCCGGCTGCTGCCCAAACAGAATACAAGAAAAAGCGGAGTTGCAAGGGAGGTGCAAAGAGAAAAAGCAGCAGCCCGATCAGAATCTTATCCCCGTCGCCCATTCGGTCTTTTGCTGCAAAGGCAAACAGGATCCACACAAAAACACCGGGCAACGCAGAAATAACNGCNTTTTTCTCCCAAACGAGAAGAAGAAAAACCAACACACCCACCAGGATCAGATGCCTGTCATACACATCCTGTGTAGCAAGATCGATCCCAGCCATGAGAAGCAGTATGCTCACAATCGTACAATACAGGACAAACGAAGCATTCAGGCCAAGCCGCAAATAAAACAAAACAAAAAGGAAGCCCGATAACAGCTCTGTTAGCGTGCTTGCGATTCCTATGGCTGCATGACACGTTTTGCAGCGTCCTTGTAATGCCACATAACTAAGGATCGGCACCAGTTCGGCCGCTCCCAAAGGGGTGTGGCAATGATCGCAGTGCGATCCGGGCCGGAGCAGGGATTCTCTGGCCACCGTTCGCATGGCTGCCAGGTAGAGAAATGAACCCACACTGGCACCTAAAAAGAAAATAAGTAAGACTATCAAGGCTTAAGGAGTAATTCTGCTTGCTTCTCCGTTTGCATCGACCTGGAATCCTTCCGGGAAGACTTCAATATAGTCTTGCCAGTTTTCTTTGTTAGCCTGTGTCCAGGGCAGCCCGCAAGCAGCTTCGCCTTCACTGCTGATGCAAAGTATAGCTGCATTTTCCAACATCCGGATGCTTGCTTCATCTGCTTTTTCCTGGGCTCTTTCCCTGTAACCTGCGTAAGCCGGAATTGCAATGGCCAGCAAAATAGCCAGGATGGCTACGACAACGACAAGCTCGATCAGCGTAAAACCCTTCCTCTTCCTGTTCCCTTTTTTAAACATGCCTTCCTCCTTCAAAAATATTCACAAGCCAAAAGGCCTTGTGTCAAAGAAAAAAGTACTACCTTGTAACCTGGTTCATCGTATCCGGAGAGCGATAGCGTACTGCTTCCAGCACATGCTTGTCTTCTACTAAATCGGCACCGTACAGATCGGCGATCGTACGGGATAATTTAAGGATCTTCTGGAAGCTGCGCGCACTGAATTTATACTGATGAAAAGCCATTTCCACAATTTTTTGTGCAGAAGCACTCAGTTGAATATGCTTTTTTATCAGCCGGTTGGTCAATTGGGCATTATTTCTGACCCCGGTTCCTTTGTAGCGTGCAATTTGCCGCTGGCGTGCATCGTTTACGCGTTTTCTTATCGTCTTTGAGGTTTCCGCATTTTCATCCTGTGTCAATTCATCGTATTTTACCGGCTTGACCATAATATGAATGTCAATCCGATCCAGGATCGGATTGCTGATTTTCCCGGCATAACGCTGGATTTCCTGCATAGAACAGGTACAGACATGCGTTTCATCCCCATAGTAGCCGCAAGGACAAGGATTCATCGAAGCAACAAGTAAAAACTCACTGGGATACGTCAGACTCGCCGTTACCCGCGAGATGGAAACCACGCCATCTTCCATTGGTTGACGCAAAACCTCAATAACCGATTTGGTGAATTCAGGGAATTCATCCAAAAACAATACGCCATTGTGCGCCAGGCTGATCTCTCCCGGCTTGGGTATGCGTCCGCCCCCGATAATTGCCACTTGTGATGCCGTATGATGCGGGGATCGAAACGGCCGGTTTCGCAAAAGACCGGTTTCTTTCAGCAATCCTGCCACAGAATAAATCTTTGTTGATTCAATGCTCTCTTCAAACGTCATCTCCGGCAGAATTGTCGGCAAACGGCGTGCAGCCATGGTCTTTCCACCGCCAGGCGGCCCGATAATCAATATGTTGTGATGTCCGGCAGCAGCCACTTCCAGCGCGCGTTTCAGTGCATGCTGACCCCGTATCTCAGAAAAATCCACCCCGAAATCCGGATCTTCTTCTGTGAAATCTTCCAATTCCGTCCGATGCGGCTCAATTATCTTTTCTTCATTCCGGTCATCCACTAATTGCTGCAGTGTACGTACCGGCATGATATCCATACCACGGACAACTCCGCACTCTTCTTTATTGGCTTCGGGTACATAGCAGCGGGTAAAACCTAATTCGCGCAACGAAATAACAATAGGAAGCGCACCTTCGATACCCTGTACGCGTCCATCCAGCGATAACTCTCCGATATATGCCGTTTTATCATCGGATTCGGTTTCGATTTCTCCCACCGATGAAAGTAACGATAAAGCGATGGCGAGATCCAGCTGCGAGCCTTCCTTTTTCAGATTGGCAGGCGCTAAATTTACGGTAATCCGCTGTAAGGGAAACTGATAGCCGCTGTTTGCAATTGCGCTGCGTACCCGCTCCTTACTCTCTTTGATCGATGCATCCGGCAGTCCGACAATCGTAAAAGCAGGCAGCCCATTGGATAAATCCGTTTCCACATCGACGCTGTATCCGTTTAAACCCTGTAGAACACATGTTTTTACTTTACTGTACATAGAAACTCCTAACCGGCATAAAATGCATTTTCTATGTGATGCATGACATCGTCCAATATTTCAATCACATCAAAACGCACCTGCATGTGATGCAATTGATGTTTTTGTATATACCATTGTGTGAGGCGGATGATCTGCCGCTGTTTATGTAGGTGCACTGCTTCTCTCGGATACCCGTGTCGTGCGTTTTTACGCCGCTTAACTTCAACAATCACGAGCAGCCCGTCCTTGCTTGCGATCAGATCCAGTTCGCCGATCTTTGTGGAAAAGTTCGCGTCCAGTATTTTATAACCTTTCTTAACAAGAAATTCTCTTGCCTGCTCCTCTCCTTGTTTGCCAAAATCAACATGCCCGGATTTCATCCTGCGCTCCTTTATGTTTTATTCGAGTATATCATGCTTCAATTTATTCAACAACCGTGTTGCGTTATGCTAATGTCGACTATTTTGCTTGGGATAAAGCCCTGTATCTCTTATTTTCGTATGTATTTCTATTCTCCGCATCCGTTTGCAATTTTCTCCTGCAGCAAGTAAGATAAGTTGGATTGTAATATTAAGTGCAACAGCCTAAAAAGCTAAAACTCATTAGGAAACTTCGTGTAAAATAGATTCACCACAAAACTATTCACGGAGGTCTCCTAATGAGCTACTGCCATCTTACACCATTTGAACGCGGACGACTAGATACTTTACACAAACAAGGGCATAGCATTCGTTCGATCGCCCAAGAGCTAGCTAGGAGTCCTTCCACCATTAGTCGAGAACTGCGCCGGCTTAAAGGTCAGCCCTATGTAGCCGAAGCTGCACATGAGCACTACTTACAAGCTAGAAAACTAGTTGGCCGCAAGAGCAAAACAACGCCAGAGCTCCTAGAACTCATCCAAAAAAAACTCCAGGACACCTGGTCACCTGAACAGATTGTCGGTCGTCTTCTTTCTGGCAAGTTATGTTTTAAAACGATCTATCGATGGATTTACTCTGGCATTCTTCCCGTGGATCTTGAGGTCTTGCGTCAGAAAGGAAAACGAAGGAAGCCAGTAGAAACACGAGGTAAATTTCACCTTGGTACTTCCATTCACCAAAGGCCTAAAGAAGTTAGGGAAAGGACATCCATTGGCCACTGGGAGGCCGATACCATGGTGTCCTCCAGAGGCGAGAGTAAGGGCTGTTTTGCTACCTTTGCGGAAAGAAGAAGTCGTCTATTTTTAGCTTTTAAGATGCCGGATCGTACAGCTACTTCCATGAAAAAAAGCATAGAAAAACTATGGAGGTATATGGGAGAATCTCTTAAAACACTAACATCGGATCGAGGGAAGGAGTTTGCATGTCATGAGGAAATTAAGGATACATACGGAATTCCTATTTACTTTGCCGACCCATATAGTGCTTGGCAACGAGGAACCAACGAAAACAGTAACGGACTACTACGTGAGTTCTTCCCGAAAAAGACGAATCTAGACGAAGTTACAGAGGACGAACTTGTTGAGGCTCTCCTAAAAATCAATGGAAGACCAAGAAAGTGCCTCAATTGGAATACGCCAATAGAGGTATTTCAACACGAAGTGTTGCACTTAATTTGACAAACCATCATAAAATAAAAAGGTTGTGAAGAATATGTTACGCAGGATCTATCAGAATGCCAAAAGCAGTATCTGGCTCTATCCTTTACTATATAGTCTGATTGCTGTCTTCCTTTCTGTCTTTGTTACCTGGATCGACAAAGCGCCGGGACAGCGGTTGCTTTTTGATTTACCCACTTACTTTTATACCACCTCCCGCTTAGCTCGCGATGTGCTTGGTATTATTGCTTCCGCATTTATTACTATCTCCACCTTCACCTTTTCCACGACCATGGTCGTGATCACCATGTACTCCTCCCAATTTACACCACGGGTTGTAGAGAATTTTCTGAATAATGAAACGACAATGAAGTGATAAAGTCCATATAATTGTGTAAAAGTATAAAAGGTCATGGCCCCCTTTTTTAAGGTACAATGTTTTTGACTATAAAACATACC
>JGI24712J26585_10000507_pt1 | contig 33407 bp, 31 predicted proteins | sample BioPla3DNA2_FD_26585 | JGI IMG/M metagenome (IMG submission 26585)
GGTACCGACACTATGGCATTCTCTGCATCGGCACTGAGTTTTATGCTCGACCGGCTTGACAAGCCTGTGGTCTTTACAGGAAGTCAACTGCCAATAGGAATGCTGCGTACGGACGGCAAAGAGAATCTTATCTCATCCATTGAGCTTGCCGCTGCCGTGGACAGCGATGGTCACGCTTTGGTGCCTGAGGTATGCATCTATTTTGACAATTACCTTTACCGAGGCAACCGTACTACGAAATACAATGCGGAAAACTTCGAGGCATTCCGCTCCGCCAATTATCCTGTACTTGCAGAGGCGGGTATTCATATCAGATATTACCGTGAATATGTTCACTACCCTGAAAAATGGGGTAATGGCATACAACTCTATACTGAAATGGACACCAATGTTGCAATTCTCAAGATATTTCCGGGTATCACACCGGCTTATGTAGAGGCAGTACTTGGCACAAAGGGACTCAGGGCGGTAGTACTTGAGAGTTTCGGCAGTGGCAATGCTCCCTCTATGGAGTGGTTCGGACGCATGTTGTCTAAAAGTGTAGCCAACGGAATTATTATTGTCAATGTTACCCAGTGTCATGCCGGTAGTGTAGATATGTCGGCTTATGCCAACGGAGCATTTCTTATGGAGTGTGGCCTTATAAGTGGATATGACATGACCACTGAGGCGGCAGTGACCAAACTATTCCATCTGATGGGTAGATTTTCAGATAATGAGGAGGTCAAATTGCATATGAAAAGAGCATTAAAAGGAGAATTTTCAAATAAATGAATCGTTATTAAAAAAAAATAACTAAATTGCGCGATATTTTATTGAGAGAAGATTATAACTATTTAATACATCGTTTAATAATTAATTAAAACAAAACTTATGAAAAAATTTTTCATGTTTTTAGCAGTTCTCGGCCTAATGACCGTATCTGCACAGTTCCAGGTAGCTTATGCACAGGAAGAAGAGACTCCTGAAGTTACTACAGAAGATGTTCAAACAGCTCCCGCAGTTGAGGAGGAGGAAATCGACGACCCTTTTGCTGCAGCTTCGACTGACCAGCCCATGCACCAGGCTCTCAAACAGAAATTCATTGAAGGTGGTCCTGGTTTTATGGCAACAATATTGTTGTGTCTTATCTTTGGTCTCGCTATCGCTATTGAAAGGATTATCACATTGAGCCTTGCACAGACTGACACCAAAAAACTTATTGCCAATGTAGACAAAGCTCTCAAGGAAGGTGGCATTGAAAAAGCAAAAGACGTATGCCGCGATACCCGTGGTCCCGTTGCCAGCATTTTCTATCAGGGTCTCCTTCGCGCTGACCAGGGTCTTGAGACAGTTGAAAAAACTGTTGCTTCTTACGGTTCAGTACAGATGGGTCAGCTCGAAAGCGGTCTTTCATGGATTACCCTCTTCATCGCTATCGCACCGATGTTGGGTTTCCTCGGTACAGTTGTTGGTCTTGTTCTGGCCTTTGACGCAATTGAGATTGCAGGTGACATTTCTCCGGCACTCGTAGCACACGGTATGAAGGTTGCTTTGATTACAACTATCGGTGGTCTGATCGTTGCCATTATCCTTCAATTGTTCTACAACTATTTGATTGCAAAGGTAGAATCCATCGTAGTTCAGATGGAAGATGCCTCCATTTCTTTGATTGACCTCCTGGTTAAATATGAGAAATAGTCCATAATCGGACCAATCAATAGTGTAAACAGTATTAACAACGATTTAATCATTCAATTATGAACTTTACAAAATACACAAAGTATATCCAGTACTTGCTGTTTGCCATATCGATTGTGTTGGTTGTTATATTCTATTTGACCCAGACCGCGTCAATGGATGATAAGATACTCGACGTCAATCTGATATGGGCATACGTGCTTGTAGCTATCGCAGCAGTTCTTGCAGTAAGTTTTCCTCTTGTAAAGGCTTTCAAAACCAAGAAGACTTTTCTTACTCTCCTCGCTCTGGTAGTAGGTGTAGTAGTGCTGGTTGGAGTTTGCTACCTGCTTGCTCCCGGCACTCCTATTGACCTGAATTTTGAGGTTCCTGAACGTACCTTCAAATTAACCGATACAGCATTGTTTGTTACTTACGCCCTTTTTGGGGCTTCTATTATTGCAGTTCTTTGGAGCGCTATTCGTAATTCAATTAAAAAGTAATCAATATGGCAGCACCCAGAAAGACACCCGAAATTAATGGCGGTTCTATGGCGGACATCTCCTTCTTGATGTTGATATTCTTCTTGGTGGTGAGTACTATGGATAAAGAGGAAGGTCTTGTAAGACGTCTTCCCGTTATGCCTCCGGAAAATATGGAAGTGGAGGACATGAAGGTCAATCGGCGTAACATCATTCAGGTGAAGGTCAACGCTCAGGACAGACTCTTCGCTGGAAATGAGATTATCGATATTGCTCAACTCAAGAACAAGATCAAGGAGTTTATGACCAATCCCAACAATGACCCAAACCTTCCTGATAAGGAGGTGTTGTTCATAGAAGGCTTTGGTGACTGCCTCGTATCCAAAGGTGTGATTTCTCTGCAGAATGACCGTGGCACCAGCTACTCCAAGTACATCGAAGTACAAAATGAGCTGATCCGTGCTGTGAATGAGCTCCGTGATGAATGGTCTATGGCCAACTATGGCAGGAGATACTCCAGACTAAGTGAGGAGCAGCAGAATATTGTACGTAAAGCCGTTCCGCAGAGTATCTCAGAGGCAGAGCCAAAGGATGTAACCAAGAGAAGACGTTAAGGAGGAATTATTATGTCAAAATTTGTAGATAAAGGTAAAAAAGAGACTCCCGGTATCAATACCGCATCTCTCCCTGATATAGTGTTCATTGTTTTGATGTTCTTCATGGTATCCGTTAGTATGCGTCAGACAGACCGCAAAGTGATGCTATCCCTTCCAGCAGCTTCAGAAGCCGCTAAACTGGAAAGGAAAGACCTTGCATCCTACATTTACATCGGTACCCCGACTCTTCAATATCAGAGACTCTATGGTACAGAGTCACAGATCCAGCTCAATGATGCTTTCCGCAGCATTGAGGATATTCGTGACTTCATAGCATCAGAACGTGAATCTTTAAGTGAGGCAGAACGTCCGTACATGACAGTATCTATAAAAGCTGACGAAAATACCCGTATGGGTATTATAACAGACGTAAAGCAGGAGCTTCGTCGTTGTTCAGCTCTCAGAATAATGTATGGCGCGCGTAAAGTCAGCGCTATCAGCTCTTACTAAGAATTACCGATTTTTCAAGCAAAGGGTGGCCAAATGTCACCCTTTCTTGTATAAAGCAAAAAGTAATATCAACTAATGAAAAAATTTTTGGTTTTTGCCCTCACTTTACTCATCGCTACATCCTGTAGCGAGAAAAAAGCTAAATATGTATTCTATTTTATAGGAGACGGAATGGGATTCTCCCATGTCGCCGTCACTGAGGCATTTAAGGCTGTTGAAAAGGGAGAAATAGGAAGCGAACCTCTTACATTCACACAGTTCCCTATACTTGGTATGGCCACTACTTACTCCACCAACCATTTCATAACCTGCTCATCGGCCGCAGGCACGGCTCTTGCCACCGGAACCAAAACACGCAATGGTATGCTTGGCGTTACTCCGGACACTACAAGCCTTACAGCAATCTCATACAAATTCCACGATGCCGGACGTAAGGTGGGAATTATAAGTTCGGTAACCATAGATCACGCTACTCCCGGAGCATTCTACGCTCATAATCCATCAAGAAGCGACTATTATGCAATAGCAAAGGAGTTACCCGAGACGGGATTTGAGTTTTTCGGAGGCGGTGGTTTTGCCACGCCGTTCGGTAAAGAGAATTCTGAGCGTCCTATTTATGAGATCGCAGCTGAAAAGGGCTACACTGTTTCTTATGGTATAGAGGATTATCTCGCCCTGAAAGATAGTGCAGACAAAATAATAATGCTCCAGGAAAAGGGCAAGGAGGAGAATATCCTCCCCTATTTGAAAGATGTTGGGGAAAATGATATAACACTTGCTCAAGTGGTTGATGCCGCTGTAAAATTCCTTGATAACGAAAAGGGGTTCTTCATTATGGCTGAAGGTGGCACAATAGATTGGGCTGCTCATTCAAACGACCTTGCCAACACCATTTTCGAAACTCTCGATTTTGATGCTGCAATTGAGGTGGCATATAAGTTTTACCAGTTGCACCCTGATGAAACCCTTATTGTGGTGACAGCAGATCATGAGACCGGTGGAATTGCGCTTGGTAAGACTACAGGTTACAACTTTGATCTTACAATCGTGAAAGAAATTTTCGATGACATCAAAAAGGGAGATAATAACGCCGAGATTGAGACCGGAGAGAGTCCGGATGTCTTCAGCTATATGTCTGAAAAAGAGATAATCTCTTACGTGTCAGATAAAGCCAATATAGGCTGGACCACCATGTCACATACCGGTGGTGCCGTACCTGTATTTGCAATCGGAGCCGGAAGTTCACTTTTCAGCGGAAGAATGGACAATACCGATATTCCAAAGAGAATTTGCCAGGCGGCAGGCATTGAATTCTGATTTTATACTTTTGGTAGTTTCTCCTTGATTGTATAACTTTGTAATTTTGATTATCGATAAAATAATGAAAAGAACTAAAGTTATTAAATTGCTTCAACAGGGACCTGGTGGTGAAGTATTTGTTAAGGGCTGGGTCAGGACAAAACGAGGCAACAAAAACGTGACATTCATAGCTCTCAACGACGGGTCTACCATTAACAATATACAGATTGTCTGTGATACTGCATCTTTTGACGAAACTTTGCTCAAGCAGATCACAACGGGTGCCTGCATAGCCGTAAAGGGAGAACTTGTGGCATCGTTGGGAAGTGGACAATCTGTCGAAATCCAGGCACGCGAGATTGAAGTATTAGGCACTGCTGATCCTGATATATACCCTCTTCAAAAAAAGGGACATAGCATGGAATTCCTCCGTGAGATAGCTCACCTTCGTCCCCGCACAAATACTTTCGGTGCTGTGTTTAGAATCCGTCATGCAATGGCATTTGCAATCCACAAATTCTTCAATGACAAAGGGTTTGTCTATCTTCATACCCCAATTATAACAAGTTCCGACTGCGAAGGCGCAGGTGAAATGTTCCATGTTACTACGCTGAATCTGGAAAATGTTCCCAAAAATGAAGATGGAACTGTAAACTTTGATGAAGACTTTTTCGGTCGACAGACCTCACTGACCGTAAGTGGCCAACTTGAAGGCGAGCTTGGTGCTATGGCTTTGGGAGATATTTATACCTTCGGGCCTACTTTTCGCGCAGAGAACTCCAATACTCCCCGCCACCTGGCCGAGTTCTGGATGATTGAGCCTGAAATGGCATTCTACGAGATAGAAGACAATATGGATCTGGCTGAAGAGTTTATCAAATATCTTGTACAATATGCTCTTGACAATTGTAAGGATGACCTCAACTTCCTCAACAATATGATTGACAAGGAGCTCATTTCCCGCCTCGAAAGTGTTGTTAATACGGAGTTTGTAAGACTTTCCTATACTGAAGGTATAGAAATTCTGGAAAAATCAGGAGTGAACTTTGAGTTCCCTGTCTCCTGGGGAATTGACCTCCAGAGCGAGCACGAGAGATATCTTGTAGAGAAACACTTCAAGAAACCCGTTATCCTTACTAACTATCCCAAGGAGATCAAAGCTTTTTATATGAAGTTGAATGATGACGGCAAAACAGTTAGAGCAATGGATGTGCTCTTTCCCAAGATAGGCGAAATTATCGGAGGTTCTCAGAGGGAAGAGTCTCTGGAGAAGCTCGGGCAAAGAATAGCAGAACTTGATATGGATTACTCCAACCTCTGGTGGTACATTGACACCCGCCGGTTCGGAACTGCACCTCATAGCGGATTCGGACTCGGATTTGAAAGACTTCTGCTCTTTGTGACCGGAATGGCCAACATCAGGGATGTCATTCCTTTCCCCAGAACTCCAAGGAACGCAGAATTTTAACATAAAATTTTAACCATTATGCTTATTATCGGCATAGCCGGCGGCACCGGCTCAGGCAAGACTACAGTGGTCAAAAAAATCTCGGAACGACTTCACAACAAAGTGGTTGTAATCCCCCAGGACTCCTATTATAAAGACCAAAGTCACCTTCCGATGGAGGTTCGCCAAGAGCTAAATTTTGACCATCCGGACGCTATCGATTTTGAACTGCTCGTACAGCAACTTAAAGAGCTCAAGGAAGGGAAGTTAATTGAACAGCCGGTCTATTCCTACATCACCTGCTCCAGATCAACCACAGAAACCGTTAAGGTCTCCCCTGCTCCAGTAATCATAGTTGAGGGTATCCTTATCTTCACCTGTAAAGAGCTCCGGAAGTTGATGGACATAATGGTTTATGTTGACGCAGATGATGATGACCGTCTGATGCGTGTCATCTCACGAGATATAATGGAGAGGGGTAAAAGCGTGGAAAAAGTAATGGAACGCTACCAAAAGACAGTCAAGCCGATGCACCTGCAGTTTATCGCCCCGAGCAAGCGCTACGCCGATATTATCAACCCGCAGGGCGGCCACAACAAGGTAGCTATCAACATACTTATCGCAACAATTGGGCAAGCACTCGAAAACAACGACTAATGGAGGAGAAGCACAATAAAAACAATAAAAGAACTGGACAGAGGGTCGGGTTGTACCTGACCCTTATTTTCCACCTTTCGGTACTTATAGTGCTGTTGCTAGTATCCATCAATTCATTGGTGGCTCCTGAAGCCTCATTTGTTCTGGATTTTACCAAACAGGAGCAAATTGAAGAGGAACAAAGAATGATGGAATTAAAAGAAGATATTAGCCGCGAGTTGGATCACCTTCTCGCTATGCCCAGAGGACAGATCCGCAATATAGCTGTGGATGTAGGCACTCGATTAAAGGATGACCGTCATTCCAATCCCGACCGGGTCTATGAAGAGGCTCGCGAACTGCAGCGGAAACTGGATGCCTCCAAAGAGGATGCACTGAAAGAGGAGTCATCTGAAACAGTAGACCTCAATCCGGAGCCGGAAAAAGAAAAGAAAAAAGAAGAATCTTCCACCTACAAAGGTCCCTCCGTCATTTCCTATCTACTTGAGGGGCGCAAGGCACAGCATCTGCCTGTCCCTGCTTACAAAGGCTATGGTTCAGGGGATGTTTTTGTGGAAATAGTCGTAAATCCAAGAGGACGAGTTATCGATGCGCGCGTGATGGAAAGTATTTCGAGCGCGGATAAATCGCTTCACGACTTTGCTATAGAGGCCGCGATGCGATCCCGCTTCGCCGCCTCTGAAAGTACCGGACCCCGCCAAACCGGCGAAATCCATTACCGATTCATCGGACAGTAAGTGTAGTTCTAAGTCCCGAGTTAGGCGTTCTGAGTAAGTTTTATAGTTATGAGTTTTAAGTTTTCACTACACACTCAATAATCGGAACTAATCCTCTAGTACTCTTTTGATGACATTATCATTCTTCAGATAGATAGGGTAGAATGCATTATCATCCATAGGTGTATATCTGCCGATAACCGCTTTTACCTGAGTCATTATTATTTCTCCTGAAATCTCCCAATCTGACTTTGAGGGTATAACGCCATTAGTCGTTGTATATTCTATGAAGTCTTTCTTCAGATTAAACTCAGAGAAAAAAGCGTAGAGAGCATCCATATCCGTAATACTTCTCATCCGCGCACGATGCTTGTCGCTGAATTTATTGGCAAATTTGACAACCAGACTCTGACGATTGCACTTTATCAGATACTCGGAAATACCCACCGTATCAAGAGGCACAAAAACATCGGGAATAATACCTCCACCACCATACACTACCTTCCCTCCGGGAGTAACATATTTGAGTGAATCATTAACCTTGATGCTGTCCGCACTCATCATCTCACCATGCTCATACCGCTCTAAAATATCCATATCGTACTTGTCGGAATAGGGTTTCTGGATGCACCTGCCGGTAGGGGTATAGAAACGGGCCACAGTCAGACGTATACCCGATCCGTCCGAAAAATAGACCGGTTCCTGCACAAGACCCTTTCCAAATGAGCGCAACCCATAGATCAGAGCTCTGTCATTGTCCTGCATCGCTCCCGCAAAAATCTCACTTGAAGAGGCTGAGGCTTCATTTATTAGCACAGCAAGTTCAATATCCTTGCAACTGCCCTTGCCATCCGCAACAAAATCCTGACGGGGACGATTTTTACCCTCCATATAGACTACAAGATCACCCTTTTTCAAAAATTCGTTGGAGAGCATCATTGCCTGATCGAGATATCCGCCGGTATTGTCCCTCAAATCAAATATAAGCCGTTTCATCCCCTTTTCACGCAGGGTAAGGGTTGCCTGAAGGAATTCAAAATAGGTTGTCTTGGAAAATTTGGCAAGTTTGATATATCCCGTGGTATCATTTATCATAAATGCCACATCCACACTATTAACCGGAATCATATCCCTGACAATGGTAAAGGGGATCAGCTTTTCTTCACCATTTCTCTTGAGTTCCAGTTTGACCTTTGTTCCCCTGGGTCCTCTCATCATCGACACCATAGAATCCTGATGCATATTGACTCCGGCAACATTTCTGTCATCAATCTTTATTATGCGGTCTCCGCTGAGCAACCCCGCTTTTTCGGAAGGACCGCCGGCAATGACATTGGTCACTATCGCCGTATCATTAGGTACGTTAAACTGAATACCGATACCATCAAATCCCCCCTGAAGAGCCTCATCGGCTTTTTCCAGATCCATTGGAGGCAGATAGACCGAGTGAGGATCAAGTTCCGCCATAAAAGCGGGAAGGATTTTTTCCGTCACGGCCTTGTGGTCAATATCGTCAACATAGTCCTTATCCACACTATTGAGCACAAGCATAAGTTTTGCCCAATCATCCTTCGTAGCATCCAGGTCTATCACGTTCTTTTTGGAAACTCTCTGAATCATTAAGACCAGCATCATAACGATGATAATCCATACCGATATCCTCAGTATTCTCATAGTTTTGTCATTGCTCATGATAAAGGAGAATTATAACTGTTGAACCTCAATACCCGCCCTTCGAAGCAAATCAATACCGTCAGTAATACGATAATCTTCATGATAGACTACCCTCTTAATACCGGCCTGTATGATAAGTTTAGCACACTCCAAACAGGGAGAGGCAGTCACATAAAGTGTCGAACCTTCACTGCTGTTACCGCTCTTTGCCACCTTGGTTATGGCATTCGCTTCAGCATGGAGGACATAGGCCTTGGTGGCACCGGTTTCATCCTCACACACATTTTCAAAGCCTGATGGTGTACCATTGTATCCGTCTGATATTATCATTCTGTCCTTAACAATGAGTGCACCAACCTGTTTGCGTTTGCAATAGGAGTTTTTTGCCCAGACCTGTGCCATCTCGAGATAACTCAAGTCAAATTTAGTTTGCTTGTTATTATGCATTTCAATTCTCTATCTATCTGTTGCTTTCGGCAGGTGCACTGTTCCTTTGGTAAATGTAGCGCTTGATACTGCGTTTGGGTGTTTTTTCAAATTCTTCAGGCACAATCTCTACGCCGGCCAGTTTGCAATAGTTGGGAAGTTCTAAATTGGCAATCTGGATATCTTCCTGAAGTTTTTCGAGAAGTTGCTCTTCCGAAAGCCCCTCTTCATTTGCCTGATCGAAATCGGGGAAGATAAGTGCAATCAGCGAGGATTTATCCTCAACCACAAGCGCTTCCACTACATAAGGCAGGTTATTGAGGATACTCTCTATCTCCTCAGGATAGATATTCTGGCCCGAAGGACCAAGAATCATAGTTTTACTACGTCCTTTAAGGAAGAGATATCCATCTGAGTCCATCACACCCATATCACCGGTCTTTAACCAGCCGTTACAGAGCACTTCATCAGTAGCCTCTTTGTTTTTATAATAGCCAAGGAAGACATTGTCGCCCCTTACATAGATTTCCCCCGGAATATTTTTAGGGTCTTTTGAATCAATCTTGATTTCCATTCTGGGAGCAGCTTTTCCGCAAGAGTAAAGTTTAGTTTTGTCCCATGGCGCGTACGCTATGATGGGAGCACACTCGGTCATGCCATAGCCCACTGTAAAGGGGAAGTTGATTCTTTTGAAGAATGCTTCGGCTTCGCGGTTAAGGGCGGCTCCGCCAATAATCACCTCTTTAAATTTGCCACCAAAAGCAGACACTATGCTATTGAGTATCTTTTTCTGGATCATCTGATCGATTACGGGAAGATTAAGCAGGAGCTTGATCCTGTTCTTGTTGATTATGGGGGCGAGCATCCTCTTATAAATTTTCTCAATAATCAGTGGAACAGCAATAATGATGTCCGGCTTGATCGTACCCATAGCATCCAGGATAATATTAGGGCTGGGTAGTTTAGTTAGGAAGTGCGTATGTCCTCCTACAGACATTATAAACATAAATTCGAACATCATCCCATACATGTGTGCAGTAGGAAGCATGGATACAAGATTGGAGGTATTGTTAAGTTGCGGATGTACCGCCTTAGCAAAAAGAATATTGGAGTGGAGAGACCTGTAAGGAAGCATTACTCCCTTTGAGAAGCCCGTAGTACCGGATGTATAGTTGATCATCGCAAGCTCGTTGGGAGAGTCTTCATAGTACTTGACATTGGCCGGGGTAAAGCTATTTGGATATTTCTTACCGAACATCTCATTTAGATGCTCCCTGGCTTGGATATATTTCTCATCCTTTGCAAAGACGACACTGACATCATTCATCGATAGTATCGCCTCTACATCGGGCATTTCTGCGCTATTGAGGTTCTCCCAGATTGAGTCTCCGACAATAAGAATTTTTGAATCGGAGTGGTTGACCAGATTATGTATGTTTGCTGGTTTGAATTCGTGAAGAAGTGGCACAGGGACAGCTCCATAGGTAAGTGTAGCAAGGAAAGCCACTCCCCAGTTTGACTGATTGCGGCCACAAATTGCAATTTTATCTCCTTTGACGATATCGCAGCTCTCGAAGAATATATGCAGTTTTGCGATTCTTCGTGCTACATCTCGATAGTTAAGAGTAAGCCCCTTGTAGTCAGAGAGTGCAGGGCAATCCCAGTTCTTTTTAAAACTCTCTTCGAACAGTTTGTTGACAGATTTTTTCATCGTTATTATTATGTAAAGGCCTGCAGCTCGCAAAGATGCGAGTAAAGACCATGGTTACTAATTAGTGTATCGTGATCACCGCGCTCTACTATGACGCCATGTTGTAGCACGATGATTTCATCTGCATGGCGAATCGTGGAGAGGCGGTGGGCAATTACAAGTGAAGTACGGTATTTCATAAGGTTGGAAAGCGCTTCCTGCACTAATCTCTCGCTTTCAGTATCAAGTGCAGAGGTGGCTTCATCAAGAATGAGAATCGGAGGATTTTTCAGCACAGCCCGAGCAATGGCTATTCTCTGTCTTTGACCTCCGGAGAGTTTAGTTCCTCTGTCCCCAATATTGGTTTGATAACCCTGTTCCGTTTGTAGTATAAACTCGTGTGCATTTGCGATTTTCGCTGCATCTTCTATCTGCTCCTGCGTGACATTTTCCATACCGAAGGAGATGTTGTTGGCTATGGAATCATTGAAGAGAATAGGCTCTTGGGTGACTATGCCCATCTGTGATATGAGATCCGTGATCTTGTACCTTCGGATATCCACCCCATCGAGTTCAATGGAGCCCCCGGTAACATCCCAAAACCTGGGTAAGAGGTCAGCCAAGGTTGATTTGCCGGCGCCGGAAGAGCCTACGACTGCCACCATCTTCCCTTTGGGAATAGTAAAGGAGATATCTCTGAGTACGGGTTCATCCGTATAACGGAAGGAGACATTTCTATACTCTATTGAATGCCCAAATGAGGTAAGCGGCAGGGGATCGGGGTCCTCTTTAATATCGGAAGAAGCGTCCAGAATCTCAAAAATTCTCTCTCCTGAGACAATTCCTTTCTGCACCGCTGCAAAGGAGTTGGCCATCGCCTTAGCCGGTTCCAGCACCTTCCAGTAAAAGCCGATATAAACTATGAATTGCGGCCACGTCATCCCCAGATTGCCGTTGAAATTGAGCCATCCGCCGTAGAAGAGCACCAGTGCGGCTATGGAGATACCGAGAAACTCCGAAGTCGGTGAGGCTAATTCCTGTCTGTTGGAAACCTGTTTACTCACCTTACGGTGGCGCTCATTGTAGCGTTCAAAACGATTTTCGACATATTTCCGGGCATTGAAGGCTTTAATTATTCTAGATCCGGAGATAGCCTCCTCATATTGACTGAGAATCTGGCCCATCAACGACTGTGTCTCCACCGAGTCCCTGCGAAGTTTGCGGGTTATTCGGGTAACTATCAGTGCGGATATGGGCAGGGCTATAAGCGAAACTGCAGTCAGGCGCGGGGACATATAGAAGAGCATGACAAGAAAACCCACCACAAGAAGCGGCTCCCTGAACATCACATGAAAGCTGCTGGCAACGCTATTCTGCACCTCATTGACATCATTTGAGATGCTTGATAGGATGTCTCCTTTTTTTCTGTTGTTAAAATAACCTATATCCAGGGAGGCAATCTTACTGTAAAGGTCTCTCCGGATATTCTTCATCAGGCTAGTTTTCATACTTACCAGTATCCTCTGTGAAAGATATCTGCACACATCGGAGAAGAAACAGGCTACAATCAGCGAGAGCGAAACAAATAGCAAAGCCTTAACCACGCCGCCGGAGGCGGCTATTGAGGAGAGAAAATAATAAAATAGATCGTTGACATATTGGATGGAAAACGAAAACTCAGGCCTTGCCACTGTTTGTGGAATCGTATCGGATTCGAACAGCACAGTCAGAAAGGGACCGAGAAGGGCATAATTTGCGATACCGAATATCACGGAGAAGATCGATAAGGCCAGATAACCGGGCCAGTACCTTCTCCAGGGCTTCGCATATGCCAGTATTCTCTTAAAAGTTTCCATCTATTCCTGATGCAAAAATAGTGTTATCTTACAAAGATACTAAAAAATAGTTAGGAGGTCCGAGTTCAATACTCAATATTCAAACAACCCGAGCCTAAAAGTACAAATACTTTCCAGACTCAGGTTGTTTGAAGCGCATTAGACGAATAATGTCCAGAAATACGTAAAACTACATACTACACACTACATACTCAGAACTAGAAAAGGCGACTCAGTCGCCTTTTTATTACTCTTCTTCAGGAACTATACGGATGAGCTCCACTTTGAATTTCAAAGTCTCGTTTGGACCGATATTAGCACCTGCACCACGCTCTCCGTATCCCAGTTCAGCGGGTATCCAGAGGGTGATTTCACCACCTTCGTCGATAAGCTGTAGACCTTCAGTCCAACCCTGGATAACATTCTGAAGATTAAAGGTTGCGGAATTACCTCTTTCGTATGAAGAGTCGAAAACAGTACCGTCAATAAGGGTACCCTCGTAGTTGCACTCAACAGTACTCTCTGCTGCAGGGAACACTCCGTTACCTGCTCTTTCGATCTTATACTGAAGACCTGATTCGGTGGTTATCACACCCTCGTTTTTGGCATTATTCTCTAGGAACTCTTTACCTTTAGCGAGAGTTTCTTCACCTTTTATCTTCATACGATCCTCCATAAACTTGTTGATCACTTCAGAGAACTCACTACCGATGCGGTTAGCCTCCTGAGGATCGATCTTGCCCATAGCAAAAATATCCTTCATACCGGAAACAATTTCATTTAGATTCAAAGAACCGAAATCATTCATTGAAATTACCATTCCGAAGTTCTGACCGAGCGCATAGCTCACTGAGTCAACCTGAGCCTTTGTGATGCCTGCAGGCTGTCCTTCATCTGAAGTCTTGGTGGAGCAAGAGATCATCATCATTACTCCGAGAGCGCATATTGCGCAAAATTTGATAGCTTTCATACTATTTTTTATGTTTATAATTATTGATTAGTAATTGCTTAACGCTAAATAATTTACAAATGTATTGAAAATTTCACAATTAGTCACTTTTATTCCACTTTCCGGAGAATAAAAATTTTACAATACGGAAAATATTGTTTAATTTAGTAAAATCAAAGGAAAAGTCTTTAGTATATGAAAATTACCTCTGAAGAACTACACGCAAAACTGAAAGAATTTTTCGGCTTCAATTCGTTCAAAGGCGAACAGGAAGAGATCATAAAGCATCTGATAGCAGGTAATGATGCTTTCGTGCTAATGCCCACGGGCGGCGGCAAGTCACTCTGTTATCAGCTTCCGGCTTTGTGTCTGGAGGGTACTGCTATTGTCATTTCCCCGCTTATTGCACTTATGAAAAATCAGGTCGATGCCATACGCGGATTTATCCACAACCAGGAAGGAGTGGCTCATTTTCTCAACTCTTCCCTCAACAAAACACAGATTGCCGAGGTCAAAGATGATTTGCTAAAGGGCATTACCAAACTGCTCTATGTAGCTCCCGAGTCCCTCACCAAAGAGGATAACATTCAGTTCCTCAAACAGCTCAAAATATCATTCTACGCTATAGATGAAGCTCACTGTATCTCCGAATGGGGACATGACTTCCGCCCCGAATACCGCAAAATTCACGATATAGTACAAGAAATAGGTGAGGCACCACTCATTGCGCTTACCGCTACTGCCACCCCTAAAGTTCAGTCCGACATACAGAAGAATCTCTGCATGACTGAAGCACGAGTCTTCAAGTCCTCATTTAATCGTCCTAATCTCTATTACGAAATACGTGACAAGGCCAATCCCAAAAAAGATATCGTTAAATTTATCAAAGAGAATTCCGGCAAAAGCGGCATCATTTATTGTCTCAGCCGCAAACGTGTCGAAGAGATAGCGGAGTTTCTAAATGTAAACGGCATCAAGGCTCTTCCCTATCACGCCGGTATGGATTCCAATACCCGAAGTCACAACCAGGATATGTATCTGATGGAAGAGGTGGATGTGATAGTTGCTACCATAGCGTTCGGGATGGGAATAGATAAACCTGATGTTAGATTCGTCATCCACTACGACATTCCAAAGAGTCTGGAGGGTTACTACCAGGAGACCGGACGTGCGGGCAGAGATGATCAAGAGGGTCAATGTATAGCTTTCTATAGCTACAAGGATATTCTTCGCCTCAAGAAATTTATGCAGGGTAAGCCCATCTCCGAGCAGGAAATTGGTAATCAGCTGCTAATGGAGACAGTGGCTTATGCCGAATCCAACCAATGTCGGCGTAAGATTTTGCTCAACTACTTTGGAGAGAACTACATCCGGGATAGTTGTGGCAATTGTGACAACTGTCTCCACCCTAAGAAACATTTCGACGGTCAGGAGCAGATGCTTACTGTTATAGAGCTTATCCTTTCTCTTAAAGAATATTTTGTGGAAGAGCACCTGGCCAACATTCTTGCGGGAGAGCCCAACTCAAAAATCAATTCATATAAACACAACAAGCATGAGCTTTTCGGCATCGGTAAGGAGAAGGGAGTGCGCTTCTGGGCGGCTATTATCCGTCAAGGAGTGGTTCTGCAACTGCTGGACAAGGATATCGAGCGTTATGGTCTGATAAGCGTAACAGAGAAAGGCAAAGCTTTCTATGAGTCACCACAAACTCTTATGCTCACCGGAGCTAGGACATTTTCGGAGTACGATGATGACGATGATGATGAGTTCGGCGGCATAGGCGGACCCAGAACAGCTGTTTCAGGAGGCGGCGATCCTGAGCTTCTTGCTATTCTAAAGGATATACGCAGGAGTGAGTCAAAGAGGCTCAACCTTCCTCCTTGGATTATCTTTACAGATCCTTCTCTCGATGATATTTCCATCCAATATCCTATTACAATAGAGGAACTCAAGAATTGCCAGGGAGTAGGCGAAGGAAAGGCACGCAAATATGGCAAACCCTTCCTTGAGGTCATTGCCAAATATGTAGAAGAAAATGAGATTGAACGCCCCGATGACTTTGTGGTACGTACGGTAGTCAACCGTTCTGCCAACAAGGTATATATTATAAAGTGCATCGACAGACGTCTGCCTTTTGAGGATATAGCTCGTGCCAGGGATATGGATATGGAAGAGCTTATGGATGAAGTGGAATCAATAGTGAGCTCCGGCACTAGGCTAAATGTCGATTATTATATTCGCCAGACCATTGACGAAGACAAAATCGATGATATCTATAACTATTTCAGAGAGGAGGCCGTTTCTGACTCGGTCAACGATGCTCTCAAGGAGCTCGGTCCTGCTTACACGGAAGAAGAGGTCAGACTTGTAAGAATTAAGTTTGTCTCCGAGCTGGGCAACTGATTTCCTATTTCCAGCCATTTAATCTCCTCGTCGCGGCCCCAGTAGGTGAGCTGACGCTTTGCATAGTGACGGGTGTTGCGTTTTATCAGCCTCACAGCCTCTTCCAAAGAGTGATTTCCATCAAGGTAGTCAAAGATTTCTTTGTAACCCACTGTATTCAGGGCAGGCATATTACGATATTGCACCAGAGACTGCACCTCTTCCACTAATCCCGCCTCTATCATCATATCGACTCTTCGATCTATTCGATCGTAGAGCACTTCACGCGGACGCGTCAGACCTATTTTGACAATTTCGAAGTCCCGTTTTCTTGTGCGACCGGTCTTGAAAGAGGAAAATTTACGTCCGGTGCCAATTGTAACCTCCAACGCTCTGATTACTCGCTGGCCGTTGCTGATATCTATGGAATTGTAGGATTCGTGGTCGAGTATTTTCAACTCCATCTGAAGAGATTCCAACTCCCCTTTTTTTAGACGCGCAGTCAGAGATTGGCGCAACTCATGATCCACCTTCGGGAAATCATCCAGACCTTTACAAAAAGCATCTATGTAGAGTCCGGAACCTCCCGTCATTATGAGCGTTTCGTGACTTCGGAAGAGCTCCTCAACCAGTACCAGAGCCTCAACTTCATATTTTCCGGCAGTATAATATTGCTCCACAGAATGTGAATGGATGAAATAGTGCTTTACCCGAGAGAGCTGTTCAGGAGAGGGAACGGCAGTACCTATACTCATCTGGCGAAATAATTGGCGGGAATCACAACTGATTATCGGAGAATCGAAGTGCTGCGCCAGCTCAATGCTATAATCCGTCTTCCCCACAGCCGTGGGACCGAGCAATATGACTATTCGTCGCATATGGGGAGATCTTCGGTGTCCAATACCTCTTCGGGCTTCTCCTCAATATCCTCCCTGTACTCCACTATATCTTCATAATGTGATGAGAACTGATCGGGATTGTGCCCCTTGCCCTCCGAATTGTGGGGATAGGAGCGCATCGGCATAAACTTCACCTCGTCAATAAACTCAAGGCGGATGTATCTGTCATCAGAGATGTCGTAAATATAGTTGAGAATAGGCTCACCCTTTTTAAGGGTATCTTCAAATGTGACGCAGTCCATCGTACCGTCCCCCGTATCAAACATCCCGTACTCACTGCAAAGATATCCCTCGGAATCACATCCCTCAAACATTACAACCTGGTCGGGAGCGAACTCCAAATCTGCCAGAATAAAGCTGTTGAAAGCAAAAAGAGTCATATTGGACTTTACCTCATATATCCTGTAGAAAACTTTGCTCTGCGGGAGAGTAGCCCTGTATCTGTAAATAATCATTTCCGATTAGTTTAGTATTGCAAAATTACTAAAAAAGCTATATTTTTACAATTCAGAATGAATTCACCAACAAAAGTTGATACTGACTGCTACCTGAGCATCGCAGCACCCTCACAGGGCCTCTACAAGGAGAAAGGGAGCAAGTTTCTCGCTTTTGCATATCCCGTGGAACAAGAAGAACAGGCACAAGAGATTATCGCCGATCTCAAGAGAGAATATTTCGATGCCAGACACCATTGTTACGCTTACCGTATTGGACATATCGGAGATAAATGGCGTATGAATGATGACGGGGAACCCTCTTCGACAGCAGGCAGACCCATATATGGGCAACTTCTTTCCAATGAATTGAGCGATATTCTGGTGGTTGTGGTAAGATATTTCGGAGGCATAAAACTCGGGGTCCCTGGTCTGATACGCTCTTACAAGAACGCAACAGCTGACGCAATTGCCAATGCTGAGATTGTGGAAAAAATTGCTGGGGAGTTTTTTACCATCACTTTTGACTATCTTCAGATGAACGATGTGATGAAAGTACTCAAAGATATGAATATCACCCCCATTTCACAGGATTTCGACCTAACCTGCAAAATGGATGTAAAAGTGCGTCTGACACAGATTGAACTGTTTTACGAATCACTGAAAAACACACAGATATGCCGAAAAACTTAATTTCAATTCACGATTTTTCAAAAAAGGAGATTCTCCATATTGTGGACATAGCCGAAGATTTTGAAAAGAATAAATCGCAGAATATCCTAAATGACAAAGTGGTTGCTTGCATCTTTTTCGAGCCCTCCACCAGGACGCGTCTCAGCTTTGAAACCGCGGCAAACCGTCTCGGTGCACGCGTAATCGGCTTTGCTGATGCCGCCAATACGAGCATTGCCAAAGGAGAATCCCTCAAGGACACCATAAAGATGGTATCCAACTATGTTGACATAATCGTAATCAGGCATCCTCTCGAAGGAGCGGCCAGATATGCCTCCGAAGTCACTCCAGTACCTGTGATCAACGCCGGAGACGGTGCTAACCAGCACCCTACTCAGACTATGCTGGACATTTATAGCATCAATAAGACCCAAGGGCGCCTGGATGACCTAACCATCAACCTGGTGGGGGACCTCAAATATGGACGTACCGTACACTCACTGCTCCAGGCCATGTCCTACTTCTCCCCTCACTTCATATTCACCTCTCCCGAAGAACTTAAGATGCCACTCGAATACAAAAGATTTCTAAAAGATCAGGGAATATCCTACACTGAAACGAGACAACTATCGGAGTACCTCGACAGCACTGATATTCTCTATATGACCAGAGTGCAACAGGAACGGTTCAACGACCCCATCGAGTATGAGAATGTCAAAAATGTTTACCGATTAGAGGCATCAATGCTATCAAACGTGCGCGACAACCTCAAAATTCTCCACCCGCTTCCCCGAGTTAACGAGATTGCCGCCGATGTGGATGACACTCCATATGCATATTATTTCAAACAGGCCGAAAACGGAATGTACGTAAGAATGGCCATCATAGCATATTTACTGGGATACAGATAAACAGAGAATCATGGAACAGAAAGATAAACATTTGAAAGTCACAGCCATTAAAAATGGCACCGTACTCGACCACATACCTGCCGAAAGCCTTTTCAAAGTGATCGATATACTTAACCTCTCCAAGCGTTCCAACCAGATTACCATCGGAAGTAACCTGGATAGCCGCAGTATGGGCAAAAAGGGTATCATTAAGATTTCCGAACATTTTTTCGAAGATGAGGAAATAGGCGAAATTGCCCTGATAGCACCCAATGCTACCATCAATATTATCCGCGACTACGAAGTGGTGGAAAAGAAGATAATCTCAATTCCCGAAAGTTTCGTAGGCATCTTCAGATGCATGAATCCTATGTGCGTGACTAACCATCAGGATATTCCGACAAAATTCACTACCGTGCGAGAAAGGGACGAAGTTTTGCTTCTCTGCCACTATTGCGAGAAAACCACCGACACGCGTAACTTGAAAATCGTAAGCAAAAAGTGATTTATTGCGAAATTATTATATCTTTGTAGGATAAACAACAAATAAAATATAATCAAAAATATGAAAAAAGTTTACAATTTCAACGCAGGCCCTTGCGTACTGCCTAAGCAGGCCATCGACGCTGCAATAGCTGCATTACAGGATTTCAAGGGTACAGGTATGCCTGTTATTTCCGTTTCACACCGCTCAAAAGAGTGGGAGGCTGTTATGGACGAGTGCCGTGCACTCTGGAAAGAACTCCTCAATATTCCTGACAACTACGAAGTGCTCTTCCTCGGTGGAGGTGCATCTCTCCAGTTCCTCTACGTTGCAATGAACCTCCTCGAGAACAAAGCAGGTTATCTCGATACAGGATCATGGGCGAAAAAAGCTTTCAAAGAGGCCAAGGGCATCGGCAATGCCGTTTGCATCGCCTCTTCTGCTGAAAAGACCTATAGCTACATTCCCAAGGGATATGAGATCCCCACAGACCTCGATTATTTCCATATCACCACCAATAACACCATCTATGGAACAGAGATCAGGTATGATATGGACTGCCCCGTAAACCTTGTGGCCGACATGTCATCCGATATCATGAGCCGTCCCGTAGACGTTTCCAAGTATGCTCTCATCTATGGCGGTGCACAGAAAAACGTTGGTCCTGCAGGCGTTACTTTTGTTATCGTACGCAAGGATATTCTTGGAAAGGTATCAAGATATTTACCCACAATGATTGACTACAGAACCCATGTTGACAAGGGCTCAATGTTCAATACTCCTCCCGTATTCCCCATCTTCGTAATGACTGAGACTCTTAAATGGGTGAAGGGCCTCGGGGGTCTTAAGGTAATGGAAAAGATGAATGTAGAAAAAGCAAAACTTCTTTATGATGAAATTGACCGTAATTCCCTCTTCGTAGGTACTGCAGCAAAGGAAGACCGTTCCATCATGAACGTGTGCTTCGTAATGGCTGAAGGCTATGAGTCCCTCCAGGACGAATTTATGGCATTTGCCAAAGAGAGAGGAATGGTTGGAATCAAGGGTCACCGCTCAGTAGGTGGCTTCCGCGCCTCTATCTACAACGCCTGCCCCAAAGAGGCTGTTCAGGCGCTTGTTGACTGTATGAAAGAATTTGAAAAAATCCATAAAAAATAATAAGAGATATGAAAGTACTAGTAGCTACAGAAAAACCCTTTGCAAAAGCTGCCGTTGACGGCATTAGAAAGATTGTTGAAGAAGCAGGCCATAAACTGGTACTCCTGGAAAAATATACCTCTACCGACCAGCTTCTCGAAGCTGTTGCAGATGCTGACGCACTTATCGTGCGCTCAGATAAGGTAACAGCCGACGTTGTTGCCGCTGCGCCAAAACTCAAAATTGTCGTACGCGCGGGAGCCGGATTTGACAACCTCGACCTTGCAGCCTGTGCTGAAAAAGGCATCGTTGCAATGAATACCCCCGGACAAAACTCCAATGCGGTAGCCGAGCTTGTGTTTGGTATGCTTATATATTTGCAGCGCGCAGGCTTTTCAGGTGCATCAGGTTCGGAGCTTAAAGGTAAAAAACTGGGATTGCATGCTTTCGGTAATATCGGAAAAATTGTAGCCAATATTGCCAAAGGTTTCGGAATGGAAGTATATGCCTTTTCTCCTTCATTGGCACGTAACCCGAAATTGGGAGACCAGTATGGTGTAACCGCTATTACTTCTCCTGAAGAGTTATACGACAAGAGCGACATCGTTTCGCTTCATATGCCGGCTAACGACCAAACAAAGGGATGCATCAATTACGACTTAATGAGTCGTTTGCCTCAGAATGCCATTATAATTAATACTGCACGCAAAGAGGTGATTAACGAAGCTGATTTGGTGCGTATTATGGAAGAACGTCCTAAGTTTAAGTATGGAACAGATATTTGTCCCGGAAATCACGAGGAAATGGTTCAAAAGTTTGGTGTTCGTTATTTATCATCATCTAAAAAATGCGGTGCTCAGACTGAGGAAGCCAATGTCAACGCCGGACTTGCCGCTGCCAGCCAGATTTGTAAATTCTTCGCTACAGGCGACAGAACATTCCAACTCAATAAATAATCTCATCAGATAATATGGTAAAAATAAAACCTTTTGCAGCTATCCGCCCTCCAAAAGCGATTGTCAAAGAAGTGGCAGCGCGCCCTTACGACGTGCTCAATTCGGTTGAGGCGAAGGCCGAAGCGGGTGAAAAGTCACTCCTACATATCACCAAGCCGGAAATCGATTTCGACCCTATCATAGACGAACACTCACAGCCCGCCTATGACAAGGCAGTTGAAAACTTCAAACTCTGGATGAAGAGAGGATGGCTTGTACAAGATACTGCTGAGAACTATTATGTGTATGCCCAGACTATGGATGGCCGCACCCAATACGGCCTCGTTGTCTGTGCCAATGTAGAAGACTACCTGACCGGCAAGATTAAAAAGCATGAGCTTACACGTAAGGATAAAGAGGAGGATCGTATGATCCATGTTCGCATCCAGAATGCAAATGTAGAGCCCGTATTCTTCACCTATCCCGACAATGCTGAGATCAATGCTTTAGTGAGCCGTTATGCTGCCGGTGAACCCGAGTATGATTTTGTTGCGGACGACGGTTTCGGACACCATTTATGGATAATCAGCAACAAGCAAGATATCGCACGTATCACTGAGATTTTTGCAGGCATCCCCGCATTTTATGTGGCGGATGGTCACCACAGGACAGCAGCAGCTGCTCTTGTCGGAGAAGAACAGCGCCGCAATAATCCCAACCACACCGGTGATGAGGAGTACAACTACTTCATGGCGGTAGTATTCCCGGAAAGTCACCTGAAGATTATCGATTACAACAGAGTTGTCAAGGACCTCAACGGCATGACTCCGAAAGAGTTTATCGAAGCTCTTAAAGAGGATTTCGTTATCGAAAAGAAGGGCTCGGCGGAGCCTTATCGACCCTCCGGACTTCACAACTTCTCGATGTATCTTGAAGGTGTGTGGTACTCGCTGACTGCAAAGCCAGGGACCTACGATGATAATGATCCTATCGGTGTTCTCGATGTTACAGTTTGCTCCAATCTCATTTTTGACAAGCTTCTCGACATTAAGGATCTCCGCACATGCACCAGAATTGACTTCGTGGGCGGTATCCGCGGTCTTGGGGAGTTGAAGAAAAGGGTGGACTCAGGAGAAATGGCTGCGGCTTTCGCACTCTATCCGGTTTCTATGAGACAACTGATTAACATTGCTGACACAGGCAATATCATGCCTCCCAAGACCACCTGGTTTGAGCCAAAGCTCCGAAGCGGTCTTACAATCCACAAACTGGAAAGGTAAATTAAAAAAACCTCAGCAAATGAAGCTGAGGTTTTTTTAGTATGTAGTCTGAAGTGGGTAGTGTGTAGTTTGGTACGAGGTACGAGGTACTGTTTGAGTTCTTAGTTTGTTACGGGTTTCTATTTTTCCCAAGGTCTGTCTCCGGGCACGTAAGGCACATACTTGATTGTAATTTGTAAATCGACTTCACTCTCGTTAAGGAAATCAACTATCAAGTTATACATATTGACCATGTTGGCATACTCGATCTCACTGATACCTATCGCCAATCTCCACTCCCTGTCACAATTCTGAATAAATGAGTATGTTCCATCCAGAAGTGGAAGTATGGTTTCCTTATTGAGAACAAGCGAAAATGACTCCTCAGAAATATCGGCAATTGGAAGCTTGATGTCAAACGACTTCTCTTCTATAGAGAAACTGAATCCCATACCGTCAAGCACTTTCTTAAGATCAGCAACGGCACTTGCGGGAACATGAATATAGAGTTCCCCGTCAACCACCATATAGTGGAAAGGTGATGAACTTGCGAAATTAGAGATGATTTTGAGTCCTTCTGCATCAAAAGCGGTCATGAATGAACCGTCAAGCTGAACATTGAAGCTGCAATCATCTTGGAATGTGATGTCTCCGCAGCAGATATTTGTGGCTATTGTTCCAACAATATTATCAATAATAGTGGAAAGGATTGAGAGAGTGATTGACTGTCCCCCAAGCATAAATGAGCTGCTGCCGGCAGAAGTAGTGAGCTTTACAGTTATATCCGGCAGATAGATAGTGTTCCAGCGGATAGCTTTGGTGCCGAAAAAAGTGCCTCCTGCCCTTTTAGCGCCGATCATCCAGCGGCCGTTAAGAGGGGATTGAATATTGGTTCTTATGGAAAGTTCGGGAACTTTGCCTTTGTAGAGAGACCCCGTAGCCTCTACTGTAAGATACCCTTCTGTGCCGCCGGCGGTAAAATTGGTGCGGCTACCATCCTCCATGACGTCAGTCACCTTGAGTATAAGTTGAGGATAACCGACAATAATGTTGTTGAGTTGAAGAGTATACCAGCCGCTTTTTGACTCAATAACCACAGATGGATCATCATAATCGGAAATAGGGGATTCCGATTTACCATTGTGAATTACAGATTCAACTTTGTAAGTGCCATCAATCTCACCAATTTTGTCACAACCGGTGAGAGCAAGTGTCATAAGGCATACAGCAGCCAATAACAGAATTCGTTTCATAAATGGTATTTTTGGTTTCCCATATAAGGCACAAAAAATATTCCAATTATGAAGAGGCGGCTCAAAACTCCTTAATAATCGATATAGAGAACGCCTTTCAGATGGTCAGTTTCGTGCTGGAAAATGACTGCCGTAAATCCGGAAATGGTATCCGTACAGGGCTCAAAGGTGAGTTCATCATTGTATGAAATTACAACGGATGTGGAGCGAAGCACAGTATCACGACATCCGGGGACTGAAAGACAACCCTCCCATCCATATTTCTTTTCCGGAGAGTAAAAAGTTATGACCGCATTAGGATAAAACTCGAAAGGTGCTCCTTCTTTGTCAAATCTTTGTACCGCTATGAGTTGTCTACTGATGCCGACCTGCGGCGCTGCAATACCTACTCCCTCATTTTCGGGGTTATTGACCGTACATAGCATCCTATGTCTTAATACGCTATAAACATCGGAAGCCACATCCTTTGCCGTCAGAGGGGCGGCGACCTGACGGAGCAATTCCGTTTCTAATGGGCTGTCTATAGTATAAAGCGGCATTATCGCCGCAGAAGTATCGCTACCTATCAATGCTTTTTCCGATTCAGTGAAGGTTGTACCGTCACTACAGGAGAAAAGCATTGCAGCAACCGCAATGGCTGCTGCAACACAAATGATAATCCTTGATGGTCTCATAATTTAAAAATTTTTACCAGGCGAGTGCACCTGCGCCAAGAATGGCTGCATCAGAGTCTTTAAGACCGGAACGGAGCACTTTGACCTTGCCACCTTTCCAGATACTGAGAAGATTGGCCTCCATCGCTTCCACAATCGGTTTCATAATAAGGTCACCTGCCTCTGCAAGACCTCCGAAGAGGATGATGGCCTCAGGTGTACTGAATGCCACGAAGTCGGCAAATGACTCGCCCAGCTTCTGGCCGGTGAATTCAAATACCTTTTTTGCAATGGAATCTCCCGCGATAGCAGCATCATAAACATCTTTGGATGTTATCACCTCAAGAGAACGAAGCGTAGAGGGCTCATCACTCATATCGAGCCATTCACGAGCTGTGCGCGCAACTCCGATCGCCGAAGCATATGTTTCGAGGCAACCTACCTTGCCACAGTTGCATTGGCGACCATTGTACCTGACTGCACAGGTGTGGCCAAGTTCACCGGCAAAGCCGTCATGACCATAGACCATCTGTCCATTGACAACAATACCGCTGCCCACACCGGTACCGAGAGTGATTTCAATGAAATTAGTCATACCTTTTGCATTGCCATAGTGCATCTCTCCGATAGCTGCCGCATTTGCGTCATTTGTTACCGTTACGGGTTTGCCGGTTTTTTTGGCAATATAGTCTCTAAGAGGTACAACTCCCTTACCCCATGGGAGATTGGCTGCCCCCTCAATGGTGCCTTGATAATAATTGCCGTTGGGGGCACCGATACCGATGCCTTCTATATTATCCCAATCAACATGCTCTGCAATCTTCCTGATGTTGGCGCAGAGGTCATCCATAAATTTCTCCGCATCTGCCTCACCATAGACTTTTGTGTCCATTCTGCTCCTGGCAAGGATGTTGGCACGTCTGTCCACGATACCGATCATAGCCGACTGGCCTCCGATATCAACTCCTACCACATATTCTTTTGACATATTATTCGATCTTATTATTGATGAGTTTATAATTATTCTGTAGCAATCTCTTTGTTAACATTCTTATAACCGAAAAGAGCATAGAAGAGAATATATGCAAATCCGGCAATAACCACCCAATAGCTGTTGATATGGCCAGAGAAGTCAGCAACCCAGTTTTGTACGAAAGGCAGAATACCACCGCCGCAAACGAGCGTCATGAAAATGCCCGAAGCCATAGGGGTATATTTTCCGAGACCTTCGGTCGAGAGATTGAAGATGGCTCCCCACATTACCGAAGTGCAGAGACCGCAGAGTACCACAAATACCATACTCAGAGGAAGCGCTTTCTCACGGAAAGAGATGGTGATGGTCTCAGGTATGAATAGGATACAAAGCACGAAAGCTATTGCCAATAGTGAAACCGTGACGAGCATTGTCTTGCTGGACACCTTGCCAGCTATGGGAGCACCTATAAGCCTCCCAACCAGCATCATAAACCAATAGAAGCCCACTAAAGTACCCGCTATGGCAGGTCCTACATTGGGATTGCCGGACATATAGAGATTGGCGGTATTGGGGATACCCACCTCTACTCCAACATAGAAAAATATTGCGATAGCACCGAGTACAAAGTGACGGAAGGACATCGGGCCATATTTCTCCTTCTGCACATTACCGGCTCTGCGAGCATTTCTTTGCTCTACCGTCTCCATATGCGGCTCGGGGATATTGGTAACTCCCAGAACAATTCCGGCGAGAACGAAAATACCCATAGCGATCATCATAGCGGGAGCCGCATCACTCACCGTAGCACTCTCCATTGAGCCGCCGATGAGGTAACCGAGAAGTATGGGAGCTATAGTGCCTCCGATGGAGTTGCAGGAACCGCCGAACTGGATCAGCTGATTACCGCGATTACCGCCACCCCCGAGCGTATTGAGGAGCGGATTAACCACGATGTTGAGAAGGCACATCGAGAGTCCCGCCACAAATGCACCGAGGACATAGACTCCGAAAGCTACTGACGGTGATACATACCCGGAGAGGAACTGGATGCCCACTCCTACAAAACCCACTATTACAGCCGTTAGAGCTGTGAATTTATAACCTCTGCGCTTTAATATGATACCCGCGGGAATACCCATGCAGGCGTAAGCGATGAAGTTGGCAAGCGTACCGAGTTGTGAGAGGGCATTACTTGCGCCGAATTGATTTTTTACAATTACTCCCATCGAGCCTGCGAAATTGGTCACGAAGGCAATCATGAAGAAGAGAGCAAACATTATTGCAATCGGCAGTGCAAAATTCTGTTTCTTGACGTTTGTCATATTATTGAAGTTTAAATTTGAAAAAACTTGTCGAAAATCTTTCAAAGGTAGCAAAAAATGGAGAATTGCTATAGCGGATGAGATTATTTCTCGCTGAAAGCGTGGTGATATCCATCGATACGGTCCCATTCCCCGCGGGTAAAGTCGGGAACTGCTACAGGCATTGAGCCGGCTTCAATGGAGATACGGCTGAGTTCTACCGGACATGACCACTCTGCGAGGTCATATACATCCTGATCAAGGGGCAGTCCGTTGCGCAAGCAGTAGATCAATCTATAGTCCATTATGAAGTCCATCCCACCGTGGGCACCCACCATAAGCGCTTTCTCCTCGATCTCAGCGGTTATCGGATGTTTGTACTCTTGCAAAAGAACCTCCAGCAGCTCTTGGCTGACAAAACTCACCCCATCCAGCCCCAGGTATTCTTCGCGTCCGTCGGGTAGATTGTGACTCATAAGCGCGAAACCTTGAACGGGATATTTGCATGCAAAGCCCTCACTACCCGTAATCTGATATATCCGACTGTAGGGACGCCGCGAATAAACATTATGTTGAATTTCTATCTGCCTCCCACCAGCTGTGCGGATCAGAGTGACGATGTGGTCACCGCTTGCAAACTCTTCAGCCTCCATAATCTCCTTTGCCACCTCTTTGCCATGCACGGACTTTGTATCCATAGATACCAGATAATCCATCTTATCGCCTCTGTGAATATTAAGCACTTGACATGCAGGGCCGAGGCCGTGTGTGGGATAATTGTCCCCTCGGTGCTTTTGGTTATAGTCGAGCCTCCAATTGTTCGGATAAAGCTTCCAATAGGGGTCAATATTGTGGATATATCCCCCTTCGACATGCAGAATCTCACCAAATAGTCCCTGCTGAGCCATATTGAGTGCCGTCATCTCAAAGAGATCATAGCAACAATTTTCCAGCATCATACAATGTTTGCGGGTGCTCTCGCCGGTGTTGATGATCTCCCAGCACTCAGCTATAGTCATCGCTCCGGGCACCTCTACAGCAACATGTTTACCGCATTGCATGGCATAAACAGCTATCTGCGCATGGCTCTTCCAAGGAGTACATATATAAATCAGATCGATATCCGGATATTCGCAGAGTTCTCGCCATCCATTATCTCCGGAATAAAGCACCGGCTCCGGCAACCCTCTCTCCAGGAGTGCATTTTTGGAGACCTCCAACCGTTCAGGTAGCAAGTCACAAAGTGCTGAAATGCAAACTCCATCAAGATATGTATAGCGAATCACGGCCTTAGAACCCCTCATTCCTAGTCCAATGAAACCCACCCTGACTGTATCGAACGGCTCGCAGGCCATTGCCAGGGCACTCTGCTGACCTGCAGGACGGTCGGGTGTCTCAAGTACAATCCTGCCGTCCTCTACTGAATATGGCATTGAAGAGTCTACTTTCATCCGCATGCAACCGACAATGTAAAATTCTGTTTATTGATGTTTGTCATAATTGAACGGTCCATTTAAATGATTCCGTCAAATATTTTCCAAAGGTAGGAAAATAAGGAGGAATGCAGAAGCGGATAAGATTATTGCTCGACGAAAGCGTGACGATATCCATTTATGCGGTCCCATTCCCCGCGGGTAAAGTCGGGAACAGCTACCGGCATCGAGCCGGACTCTATCGAAATACGGCTGAGCTCAATCAGACAAGACCACTCTGCGAGGTCATATACATCCTGATCAAGAGGCAATCCGTTGCGCAGACAATAGATCAAACGATAGTCCATTATGAAGTCCATCCCGCCATGGCCGCCGACCATTCGCGCTTTCTCCTCGATCTCAGCAGTTATAGGATGCTTGTACTCTTCCAGAAGAGTTTCCAACAGCTCAGGGCTGACAAAACGCTCTCCATCCAGGCCGGCATATTCCTCACGACCTTCCGGAAGATTGTGACTCATAAGTGCAAAACCCCGTACGGGATATTTATTGGCAAAGCCCTCAGTACCGGTAATCTGGTACATTCGGTTATAAGGGCGACGAGTAAAGACATTGTGCTGAATTTCTATCTGCTTGCCGCCAACTGTACGGATCAAAGTAACGGTATGGTCGCCGCTTGCAAACTCTTCGGTCCCCATAATCTCCTTAGAGACCTCTTGGCCGTGTACCGATTTGGTGTCCATTGAGACCAGGTACTCCATCCTGTCGCCCCTGTGAATATTCAGCACTTGACATGCAGGGCCGAGACCATGCGTGGGATAATTGTCACCTCGGTGCTTTTGATTGAAATCTAGTCTCCAGTTGCCCTGATAGAGCTTCCAATAAGGGTCAAGATTGTGGATATAGGCTCCTTCGACATGCAAAATTTCGCCGAATAGCCCCTGCTGAGCCATATTGAGTGCTGTCATCTCAAAGAAGTCGTAGCAGCAATTCTCCAGCATCATACAATGCTTACGGGTGCTCTCACTGGTATTGATGATATCCCAACACTCTGCTATGCTCATCGCTCCCGGCACCTCTACAGCGACATGTTTTCCACATTTCATAGCATAAACCGATATCTCTGCGTGATTTTGCCAGGGAGTACAGATATAGACCAGATCGACATCCGGATTTGCACAGAGTTCACGCCACCCCTCCTCTCCTGAATAGAGTGCCGGTTCGGGCCAGCCTCTCTCCAGAAGTGCATTTTTTGAGGCCTCCGTTCTTTCGGGAAGCAAATCACAGAGTGCAGTGATTTGCACTCCGTCAATATATGTGTAGCGGATAACGGCTCCATAGCCCCTCATACCTAGTCCCACGAAGCCCACCCTGACGGTGTCCATCGGGTCACAGGTCATTGCCAGAGCACTTTGTTGTCCCGCGGGACGCTCGGGCGTCTTAAGCACGATTCTACCATTTTCTACAGTATATGGCATTGAAGAGTTCACCTTCACCTGCATACAACCGGCAGTGAAGATTAATGTGCATATAATGCACAATGCAAATAGTTTTTTCATTTTAATATTAATATTGTGTAAGCAATTAAATTCACTCTTTCATCAATTCATAGGTGATATAGTGTTCACCGGACATTCCTATCGCTTCATAGAGTGCCCGGGCACGGGTATTATTTTTATCAACATAGAGACGTATCCCCTTGACATCTGAAGTAGAATCAACTATCATCCAAACATGCTCAAGCAGGGCGGTAAAGACCCCTCTCTTACGATACTCAGGCTGAACATAGAGGGATTGAATCCACCAAACCCAGCCGTTGCGCCAGTCGCTCCACTCATCAGTAATCATGAGACATCCGACTATGCCCTCCACCCCCTCAAGTTCTGCCACAAAATAGGATGCCTTTTGAGGATCATCCAAAACTGACTTAACACCTTGAGACACTATACGACGATCCAGCTCTTGGCCTTCGGTCTCAAGAGCCATCTGCACCTGAAAATCTGTCAAACGTTTGCGATCTCCGGGTCGCGCGACCCTAACTTTTATTATGTCCATAAAAAATAGTTTAATAAACTCTACAAAAATACATTATTTTTCCTTAACTTTGTGGTTTGTTGAGCTTTAAAGTTAGATAGAACAAACAAAAAACAATATCAATTATGAACAAAAAAATCTTTTATGTGCTGGCAATAGCCGGTATCGTACTCTTAGGCGGTTGCAAACAAGTTTGCACCGTAGCAGGCACAATTACCGATGAACTCGCTTCCACCCCGGGAGCCGCCATCGTATTTACAAATGTAATCACAGAACAGGCTGACACCGTGCAGATTGTTGAAGGTGCGTTTGAATATTCCTGCGATGCAGATGTCAACGGATGTTATAGCGTTTCTCTTTTAACTGAACCCAGAATCAGGAACAACAACAATACGATGTTTATACCTGAGCCCGGGACAATCACTATCAATCTCAACGAGCCGGCCACTGTTGAGGGTGGAAAACACAACAAAGCCCTTTTTGAATTCAGAGATACCCTGAAACAAATACAGGAAGAGGCGATGAGCCAGTATGAAGAAGCACGAGCACTTCCCCAGGAGGAAGCTGCTGCAAAAATGCAGGAGGTTCGGGAGAATTACCAGACAAAGGTGCGTGAATTGAGCGACAAAACCATTGATGCTAATCCCAACGGATATCTCGGGTTTTATGCTCTGAACAACTTCATCTACGACCTTTCATTTGAAGAGCTAAAGGCATATGTGGAAAAGATGGGAGAGTTTACCAAAAACCATCCCTTCGTAGCCGGCCAGATCGCAGCAGGCGAGGCCAGAGAGAATACCGCAGAAGGTAAAATGTTTGCGGACTTTGAAGGCAAAACTCCCGCTGGAGAGGCTATTAAACTTTCCGACTATGTTGGCCAAGGTAAATATGTTCTCGTGGATTTCTGGGCATCTTGGTGTGGTCCCTGCAGAAGGGAAATCGAAAACACTCTCCTGGGTGTTTATGACACATATACTCCGAAAGGACTTGTGGTTCTTGGAGTAGCAGTTTGGGAGCGCAACGGAGATAACTCCGCAAGCGTAACTGCAATGGAAGAGCTTGGAATGAAATGGGATCAGATATTTATGGGCGATGACAAGACCCCTACAGATCTTTATGGCATCTCAGGAATTCCTCAAATTATCCTCTTCGGCCCGGACGGTACTATTGTTAAACGTAACCTTCGCGGCGAAGAACTTGTTAAGACTGTAGAAGAAGTACTTAGCAAATAAACTCCCGCACAGCGCTAGCGAGCTGCTCCATTGCGCGTGACAACAATGCACGCGGACAGCCCACGTTAAGACGCATATAACCTGAGCCCTCCTTGCCGAACGCAACACCGTCGTTCAACGCAAGGCGGGCTTTGTTTGTAAATAAATCCTTGAGTTCCGTCTGGTCAAGTCCGAGTCCGCGGCAATCCAGCCAGATAAGAAAAGAGGCCTGCGGCCGTACAGAACGTATAGCGGGGATATTCTTTGCAAGAAACTCCTCCACAAAGCGCACATTGCCCTCTACATAGTCGAGCATCTGCCTACGCCACTCTCCACCCTTTGTAAAGGCCGCTTCTGTAGCCACAATCGCAATAAAGGTGGGCGAAGCAAGGTGATTGGCACTTAGCCAGCCATAGAAACGTTCACGAATCTCCGGATTATGCACCACACAGAAGGAACTCACCAAACCCGCAATATTGAAGGTCTTGGTGGGAGCGGCAAAAGTGATTGAGATGTTGCGCGCTTCCTTCGACGCCATTGGAAATGGTGTATGACGATTATCAAATAGCACCATATCTGCATGTATCTCATCGGAAATTACCAAAATTCCATATTTAGAACACACACGTGCCATCTCAGCCAGAGTCTCCATGGACCACACAATGCCTGCGGGATTGTGAGGATTGCAAAGGATCAACAGCTTAGGAGAGGAAGTCTTACAGATCTCTTCAAGCCCCTCCAGATCCATATCGTAACCCTCCTCGGTGCGTATGAGCGGATTCATCAGAAGTCTCCTTCCCGTATCATTCGGAACATGAATAAAAGGCATATATACAGGAGGCTGTATGACCACTCCATCCCCGGGAGAAGTAAAGCACTGCAACACAAAGGCAATGCCTTTTACAATGCCGGGAATAAAAGACAACTCCTCACGGGAAATCTCCCATCCGTGCAGTTGCTTCTCCCAGTTGATTATTGATTGCCAATAACTCTCAGGAGGTGTCGAATAGCCATAAATTTGATGATTTAAGCGCTCTCGTAGAGCTTCCACAATGCAGTCAGGAGTTTTAAAGTCCATATCCGCCACCCACAACGGTATCAGATCCTCTCTGCCGTACAGTTTGTCAAGGAAATCTGTCTTGATCGCTTGAGTTCCACGTCTGTCGATTATTTCGTCAAAATTTGTTTTCATACGGCAAATATAATTATAAAAAAGGCAGTTTCTTTTGGTTATTTGAGTAAAGAGAGTTATTTTTGCAACCCCAATGAGGGATCGGGAAGTGGCGCAGTTGGTTAGCGCACCACGTTAGGGACGTGGGGGCCGTCCGTTCGAGTCGGATCTTCCCGACAAAAGAGAGAGCGACTAAGGTCACTCTCTCTTTTGTTTGTAAATAAAAACAATTATCCATATCAAATAACAAAAGCCCCGAGCAGCTGTTGCTGTCGGGGCTTTCTTAAAGTTGGCGGCTACCTACTCTCCCACTTGGTGTAGCAGTACCATCGGCGTTGGTGAG
>JGI24712J26585_10000511_pt1 | contig 33344 bp, 35 predicted proteins | sample BioPla3DNA2_FD_26585 | JGI IMG/M metagenome (IMG submission 26585)
TTGCCGAGTCTTTTCCCGCGCCTTGTGGAGGAATGGTGCAGAGTGGAAGAATGGTGCGGAGTGGCGCGGCAGCTTGAGGATGAGTCATGGCCCATAACAGTAACCTGCTAGTATGTTGTTCACTTCCAGTAGGTTAAAATAATTGGGATCAAAGTCATCTCCCAGCCACGTCACCGTATCTTTATATTCACTGTGGGCGGGGTTTTTCAACACCTTCAACATTTCATGGTAACCATGAACCCCTCCACAATCTTCTGGCGGGCATCGTCTTTCTCCGGCAAGGCATTGAAGAAAAAAATTCCCGGTCCGGAGCGTGGTGTTTTTGATGACCTCCAGCAATTCTATGGTATGTTTCCAGTTGTCACCGTAGTCATAAAGATATGTAACGGAATCGCCACAGTCAGTCATTAAATCAGCAATTTTCATTCCTGCGTAGTCCACATAGCCCCATTCATCCCATGAGTCATCCGACTGGTATCTGAATGTGTACTCGACTTCATTTTTCCGGAACAGGTGCAAATGGCTGTTGGTCCAGCCCATCACTGCCTGTATCACCACATGAAAGTTAACGAGCGATATGTCCGAAGGGACCACGAATTCCCGCCAGATGGCCGGTTGTGCGCCGTTTAGGGATATGCGCAACCGGTAAAGCGGCACAGCTGCCTCGGCCTCGGCCTCGGCATTGGTCTCGGCCCGATAACTGATTTTCCCAAAATTCCGGTCAATGGACAAAAGTTTGTCAAAGAGGGGTGTTTTTGCGACAGTTATTTGCTCCTGTTCTCCAAACCGATGCCTCTTATGGTAAGTAATCAGTCCCAGGTTTTGCATGAACCGGTCGAGCGTTCTTGTATTGTAACAAAGCTGTGCGTACCTGCTACTACTTCCATGGGAGTTCTGATAGAAGTACCTTTCCGAGTAGAAGCGGGCATCTCTGGGCTGGTTGCCGTAGTCTGCCATCAAAAGCAGCGAAAGGCCAAAATTCCGTTGCCCGAGCGAACGGTCCTCAAATAAGTCAAAATACGCCCAACTGAGTTTGTGCCCAAAAGTAATCAAAATTGATTTTAGCAACAAATACCTGTCTTTCAGCACCTTTTCACCCTCTTTGGTAAGGATTAGGGCATTGGAGCGTTTTTTTATGAGCCCCCCCATTTCTGCCAGGAGCCTGGTCAGAGGCACCGTGTACCAATCATTTTCAGTCCGTAGCCGAGCGATATTCTCCTCATAATAATGATCCGGAATGCCGAGTTTATAAATCCCGTGTACCACTGCTCTTGGGAGGTTGCCGGTAGCTGTGAGTTTGAGGGTTTTCGCTTCCCGGACGGTTTGGCACAGGNATGAGACCTGTCTGAACAGAGGAATCTGCATATAATCCTCATTGTCTATACGTTTCAAAACAATTGGCCCGTCTTCCAAAAAGGTCTTATGCTCAATCACTTCCAAAATATGCGCTTGATACAGCCAATCTTTAGACGTGCAATCTATATATTCTTTTATTTCTGCGTCCATAAAACTTAAAAAANTAACTCGTTGGTTGAAAAATGGGGAGTATTAAATTGAGCCCCACCAGGTACGAAATCGGGGGTAAAGTGCGNCTGGTGGGTAGGTTTTTCCATTTAGGCGGCCACTGCTTAATGCATCAATCTGAAGCATTGAGAACGCGACCATGCTATCTGCCAGAATCGTGGCCCGGTATCCTTTAGAGCGCTATAGCCTGTACACACACACAGCGCTATCATCAGTCACGGCTTAAGACATCCAATAGGAACGACCAACACACCGTCATTACGCTTATAAGCGAATTGACCACCGGTCAATACCATTTTAAAAGAGGGTTGACCCACCTTGTCCGTATCAATTCTCTTCTGTAGAGTCATCAGATGTGTCGCAGCTTCTTCAATCTCACTGCTTCCCAATTTAACTTCCACAGGTGCCCAGCGGCCATCATGAAGACGTATTACAAGATCGGCTTCCAAATCACTTTTATCGTGATAGTGGAAAATAGCGCCATCGAGCGCCTGCGCATAAATACGTAAATCGCGTGTAGCCAATGATTCAAACAAAAAACCAAAATATGTCATGTCATCAAGAAGACTGTCAACATTGACATACATTAATGCCGCAGCAATGGAAGGATCCACGAACTGCCGTTTATCTGAAGTCCGGATGGCTGTTTTCGACCTCAACGATGGTTTCCAGGCTGGAATATCTTCAATCAGAAAAATACGACGCAACGCATTCACATAACTATACATGGTTGTGTCCGAAAAGCCTGTATCATTCGATTTGACATCGGCTAATACGGTGGTAAGCGGAGCCATTGTAGAGATATTTCGTGCATAGGATCGAAGGAACTGCCGTACTCTTGCCGGGTTTCTTTCAACATTGTCCACACGCTGCACATCCATGTTTATAACAGCATCCACATAATTACGTGCCACTAAGGAATCACTATCGCCATTTACCACGGCTTCTGGCCATCCACCCCGGCATATTGCCTGAGCCAAATCAGGAATTGTCAACGTACTTTCAGCAACAACATCGGTCTCACCGGCAAACAGTCGCTCAAGAGAAACGCTGCCGTTTGATTCCTTCGATTCAAAAAGACTCATTGGCCGCATCATCAGACGCGAAATCCGACCGGTANCGGTATGAGCCTTTACGCCGTCTTTAGGAACGGCCGAGCCTGTGAGAATAAACAACCCCCTTTCGCTGCGTTTATCGACCTCAAATCTAACGGCATCCCAAAGAACCGGTGCCATCTGCCATTCATCCAACAAACGGGGATTGTCACCCAGAAGCAGACGTGACGGCATTGTATCTGCTATCTTCAGATAACCCTGACCGCGGTCTGTATCTTGCATGTAGAGCACACTTTTGGCCACTTGGCGAGCCGAACTCGTTTTACCGCACCATTTAGCACCCTCAATCAATACGGCACCCGAAGAAGCCAACTGTCTCAACAAAAGTGAATCACAAATTCTTGAAAGGTATTTATTTGCCATCGTTACTACTTAAAAAACGTCATGCAAAGATACATAAATTTTGTGCACTTGTGTAGTTGGCAAGATTTTACTTGTGTGGTTGGCGAATTTTCACTTGTGTAGTTAGCGGCAGCTGCCACCTTTAAGAACGGGAAGCTTTATTGAAAGCCGAGGCTTCCCTTTTCTTTTGGTGGCAGCTGCTATATAACCGGAAATTGCTTGTAAAATTTCATGAGTGTAATGCTTTCAGTCCTGAGTTTATGACGGACAAAATTTTTCATCTCATCATCCATTAACTCACCGAGACCATTGAGCAGTCCTTTATCACTCATTGTCTGGAGCATATCAATACACTTTTGAAGGTAATCAGGCAGAGGCATCCCCATCCGTTTCTCTACTATTGATTTATTCAATGGGGTTTTACTGTTCATAAAAAACCAACAATCAAAAACATCTCTGTTTGTAATGGCTTTTCTATCCATTAATGCACATAATTTATGGGCAAACATATCGGGCTTAACCATGACTTTAATGCTGACTCCCAATAAATTCTTAATTTCATAACTATCATCAAAATCTCTTTTTGATATTTCAATTTTTAGTTTATGTTCAGACAATATTCCGGTGATTTTATTATATACCTGTTTCTCCTTATCGGGATTACGGCAAGTCATAGAAAAACATAAGAGCAGTTCCCCCCTTAAAACCAAGTATACCTGAGCGTTCCTTGTCTTCGTATATATCTTTAAGAATCTGAAAGAGATATAGCTTATGCTTGTTTATATCCAGCATCGTAAAATAATTTATGAACTCTCTTTTGCAATGATATTGACTTATAGGCAGGGATTATCTTGTCAATCTTGTGTTTGTCCAAAAGCTCCAGGTTGTCGAAATAGAAATCTTTATTGAGGTACAGAATGTCAAGAAAGGCTCTTTCAGGCATAGCCATGTTTACATGATGGCTATCTCTGAAAATACCGGCACCTTCCATGATGATGTCTTGCTTAATTCTGCGATAGCTAAATAAACGGTCATCAATTGTTAGTTCTCTTGAAAGATAGCTAACACTGGTAATGCGTGTGTCATATTGAAAAATCACACCTGATATTTGGAGAACGTATTCCAGAGATATATATGATGGTGTATATAGTATGTTTCCTAATTCCAATGGATTATAGTTCGGCTTGGCATAAATCCCTTTTCTTGGATTTATGAGTCTGTCCGTTTTGACAAAATATCTCATCCGGTCGCTCAAATACCTGCTATCCTCTTGTGGAAAAAGCATGGCAATATCAGCAATCTTGAATACTGTTCTTTGGTCTTGGTATATTACCGGTAAAATATTCATTTGTGTATTCGTGAACTAATAGCAGTAATTATTTCTCCTTTCAGTTCACAAATATAATAATTCCATTCAAAGAAATGATCAATCACCTATGTATCTTACGATGCCGCACCAATATTGTTCAAAAAATCGAGTAAATGGACCTGTTTAATTCCGTTGCGTGAATGAACGGCGAATTCATCCATTGAAATAACCATTTTTGGATAGTTATCTTCTATCTTTTCCAAATTTCCGAATTCCCTATCTATAGTATCTTGATTATGTAGCAAATAGCAAACCTGAATATAAAGGTACTCTCCGCCCTTTTTACATACAAAATCAATTTCTCCTGTCCCGGTCTGTCCCACTTTTACAGTATAGTCGTTATATATCAAATGATTATAGACCATGTTTTCCATGATTTTTCCCATATCACCGGGGCGGTATTCCCAAAAAGCATTACGAAGACCAATATCTTCAAAATAATACTTCTGACCGATTTCAAAAATCTTCTTTCCGGCAATATTCATTCTTCCTACCTTATGAATCATAAACGATTCCGACAGGTATCCCAGATAATCAATTACCTGTGAAACAGCCACTTTGTTCATTTGCGATTTGAGGTAATCACTTATACTTTTAGCAGAAAACAACTGTCCTACATTGTCAGCAAGAAAGCACATAAGATTTTCCAAAAAAACTGTATTACGCAAGTCGTGCCGCTGGACAATGTCGCGATATAAAATCGTATTGTAAACCCCTTTCAAATAATCATATACGGTTTCGTCTTTCAATTCCAAATTTCTCAGATATGGCAAACCGCCATAACGCATATACAATTTCAATGCATCCGGATTGCATTCCAACGAATGAAATTGGAGAAATTCAATGAAAGACAACGCTTTAACTTCAATCTCAATATAACGACCACTTAAATAGGTTCCCAATTCGCCCGAAAGCATAAATGCGTTGCTGCCGGTACAATAAATATCATAGCCAGGATTCCCGCTCAAACTGCGCAGGGCATTTTCAAAATGCTCAATATCCTGGATCTCATCAATAAATACAAAATTCTTTGTCCCCTCAACCGTATTGGCCAAAACATATTCGTTCAAGTGCGCGGCATTTTTTATCGCGCTGAATTTCAAATTTTCTTTATCTACAAAAATTACGTTTGCATCCGTTATATGCTGCTTTATATACTGAATAGTCTGTTTAAGGATATAACTTTTACCGGTACGTCGCTGGCCTGTCAACACCTTTATCAACTGTTTACCTAAAAACGGCAATATCTTATCTAAGTATTTTTGTCGAATAATGATTTCTGTTTGTGCTTTCATTTTTGACATATGCTATATATTTCCCAAATATAGAATATATTTTTAACATAAGCTAAACTTACAGAGGTATTGATTGGCGACAGCTGTTTGAGGCAGCTGTTTGAGGCAGCTGTTTTGAGGCAGCTGTTTTGAGGCAGCTGTTTTGCGGCAGCTGCAGCATTGATCGGGGAAGACCTCCCAGTTGCTTACGCAACCGGGTCCCTCCCTCCGCGGGACGAGCTTCCCCTTATCAATGTGCAGACTGCCTTAAACCTGGGCCTTCTTCCGCGGGACGAGCTTCCCCTTATCAATGTGCAGACTGCCTGATTCAAATCATCTTCCCGGCATCCTCCACAAACTTGGCAAGGCCTTTTTCGGTGAGGGGATGGTCCAGCAGGCCCAGGATGGGCTTGAGCGGGCAGGTGACTACGTGGGCCCCGGCTTCCATGCAGTCGATGATGTGGCGGGTATGGCGGATGGATGCGTCCAGCCTCCCTACAAAGGGCGAGACGTACCTGGCACCGGCTTTGGCTGCCAGCACGGCCTGTCCCACGTTGAAGACCAGCGTGCAGTTTGTGGGAATGTTTTTTGCCGAGAGGGCCTTTATGGCCTTGATCCCTTCCGCCGTACAGGGGATCTTCACCACAATGTTCTTGTGGACCGAGGCCAGCTCCGCTGCCTCTGTAAGCATCCCTTCCAGGTCCGTGGTTGACGGCAGCTGCACCATTGATCGGGGAAGGCCTCCCAGTTGCTTACGCAACCGGGTCCCTCCCTCCGCGGGACGAGCTTCCCCTTATCAATGTGCAGGCTGCCTCAAATGACTGTAAAATAAATGTTNTCCCGGGCCATCAGGGACGGGTTGGTGGTTACCCCGTCCAGGATCCCCAGATCCCGCGCTTCCCGGATCTGGGAAAGGTTGGCTGTGTCGATGAAGAATTTCATGATTGGATTTGTTTTATAACCGGCTGTCGGCGATGTTTGCGGGGAGGATGCCTTTGACTTCGTAGATGAGGGTGTCGGAGGATTTTAGGGTGGAGAGGTTGAGGGAGAGGAATTCTTTGTGGATGTCTATGGCGCGAGTATTGCGAATGTCGGGACAGTTTTCCTTAAAGGTGATGCCCAGCATAAGGATTTTGGCTCCTTTGACCGGTTTTTCTGCCTTGATCATCATTTTCACAACTTCGTTTCTGATATCAGGATATCTTCTGGTTTGAGAGGAGCATACGGCCCATCCTTCACCTCGAAGATCACGGTACCGCTCTCCAGCACCTCCAGCGTGTGCCATTGTCCGGCAGGGATATGAATGCCATAACTCCCCTCCTGAGGGCTTACCATAAACTCATCGGTGAGCATCTTGTTGTCATCATAAAACAACACCTTAATAGCACCCCGCAGCACGATATAAGTCTCCGCCGTATGGCGGTGTCGGTGTATCGGCAGCAGCGTGCCCGGCTCCAGCGCGTTCAGCAACCGCTGCGCTTTCGCCTCCAGGCTGTCGTGCAGGTTGTAATTCATGCGCAGCCGCTCACTCGCCTTGGCCCGCTCCGTCACCTCATCCAGCAATTTCTTGTCAATAAGCATCCGTCAAACATTATTGGTTTTCATCATTCTGAACTTCATTATGTAGAGTCCCATCAAGAGCAACAACAATATCACGAAGATGCCCCACCCCATCAGCGGGTACAGCTGGATAATCAACGCCGAACAGAGCAGCTGCAGCCCGAAGTAGATCACCGACACCAGCCGGTGTGGCATCTTATTCTCGTTGGCCAGTATCTGGTAAAAATGAAGCCGGTGCGCCTCCATGATGTTCTGCTTCAAATAAAGGCGATGCACGATGGTCATCACCGCATCCACCCCATACACCATCAGGAAGCCCAGCCATATCAGGTTCTCCGTCTTCACGATCAGCAACAGCAACAAGGTCACGATCCAGAAGGCGATGGCCACGCTGCCCACATCACCCGCGAAGCACCGTGCCCTCTTCCGGAAGTTGAAGAAGAGGAACACCACAGACGCCAGCATCGGGAACCATATCAGGTCCGGATGCACGAAGCTGCCGTAGGTCAGGTTCACGTACTGCAGTGATGCCAGCACCGCGATGCTGTAGAGGCCCGTGATCCCGTTGATGCCATCCATGAAGTTATAGGCGTTCACGATGCCGATGAAGACAATGTAACCAATCACGATGGCCCACCAGGGATAGATGCCGAACACCCCCGCCAGGTAAAAAGCGCAGCTCATTGCCAGCAGGTGAAACAGCAGCCGCACCCGCTGCCCCAGCGTCACGATGTCATCCACGAAGCTCACACCCGCGATCAGTGTGATGCCCGCGAAGAACCACAACCCCAGGGAAGAGAAATGAAACAGCAGGAACAGCAGCGCCGCCACCCACCAGATGATCCCCCCACCCCTTATGGTAATGTAATTGTGCGAACTCCGATCGTTTGGTTTGTCAATGATGTTAAACCGATCAGCGATCCCGAAATAAAAAAGTTCTGCCGCAAGCAGCAAAACAAAGACTAAGCCATATGATAACAATGTACCCATATTCAATTTTAACTGAAACTATCCAGCGTTTTGCGCATCCCCTCCTTTGCCGATACCGGCATCTTGTCGATACCCAGCGCCTGTTTAATCTTGTCATTGCTCACCACGTAGTTCTCCGTGAGCTTGCGCAACCGCTCTTTGTTCAGCGGCAGTTTCAAAGTACCGCCAATGACAGCAGCAGCATTCATAAACACTTTCGGCAGTTGCCAGATGTGCGACTTCTTGCCCAACGATTCACTGATCAGCCTGATCAGATCATTGGTCGATAAAGGCTCATCATCCCTCACGTGATAGATCCCGCTCTCAATGTTTTCCTTCACGATCAGCTGCTCCAGAGACACTTTACGAAAAAATGAGATAGTTTTGTAATCAAGAGTGATTTTGATCAACTAACAAAGGAATAGTGAACGGATATCACCGTTTTGGGTGGGTGGATATAGTCCGTTTTTTACAAGCAGCTACAATCACAAACTCCGCATCCCTATATGCTTCCTCCCCATCAAGAGTTGCAACCAAATCCAACTTCCTCTCAGCAAAAAACTTCTCTATACACTCATCCGCAATAGGGTTCTCCCGACGATTAATCTTATCCACCTTCTCTGCCACAACATCAACCGCCACAACAGAATGATGCTGAGCCAACAAAGTCGCCATTGAAAGACCTACATAACCAGTGCCTGCAACTGCAATCTTCATAGAACTACAATATCTTATAATTCTCCAACACCCCCAGCGGCTCCCAACCAAGCTCTCGACGAGCCTTATCATTAGAGAATGTCAATGACTCAGTCATCTTAGACAACTTATAACTATTGATAGGAGCTTTAGATCCAAGCAAGTCTCCAACTTTAGCCATACACCATGCCATCCAATAAGGAATAGAGATTGGTTTGCGCTTTCCTAACTGCTTAGCAACAGACCAAGAAATTTCGCCAAATGTTGGTTGATTAGTATCACACACATTATAAACACCACCCTTCTCAATTAATAACGGAATCAAGCGGGCAATATCTTCAGCCATTAAAACACTTTTGCAAACCTTACCGCCGGCAATATTCAAATAAAACCCTTTTCGAATACCGTTGACCATAGCTCCAAGATTACCAGGAGAATTCTTACCAGCTAACAAAGAAGGACGTAAGATACCAAGCACAACTCCATGCTCCTTACACCAAGCAGTCAAAAATTCTTCTGCCATAATCTTACTCTTTGCATACGGTGTATCACCATTCAAAGGATGCTCTTCTGATATCAGCTCTCCACTCTCACAGCCATAAACTGCCACAGTGGAGATAAATATCAAAGCTTTTGGCACTCCTACTCTCTCCAGAGCAGCACATAAGTTACGAGTACCCTCATAATTCACATCATAAAAGGCCCTCTCCTCCTCTGGTGTACGAGGCACAACATGCGCCTTACCACAGGCATGCAAAACTATATCATAATGTGTATTTATGGCCGGTACCTCTTCAGCAAGATTAATCTTTATATCATCCTCCTGCCCTAATCCCATAGTATGAACCGTTTCATACTCTTTATGCAGAATTGGCAATATATTACACCCCAAAAATCCTGAGGCTCCCGTAAATAGTAGTTTATTCATTATTTTATCTTTCTTTACTTACTATAAATTTTTACCGTCTCAGAATTAATGCGCTTACGTTCTTTATCAAAAAACCATCCCCACTTATTAAGATAATAAATGGCAGCCTTTACATGAATCCAAAATAGACGAAGATTCTTATGTGAGCCTTGTTCATGCTTATGGACAATCGTCACATTTGGCAAATACATTGTCCTATATTTCTGATAAATGCGTCTATTAAGATCCGTATCCTCTCCATACATAAAGATACCTTCATCAAAAACTCCAATCTCTTCTATAACACTTGTCCTTAAAAACATATAGCACCCTGAAAGATATGGAACATTCATCTCCTTATCGTACCCAGAGAAACGCATCTCAAATCTGTTGTTCAACTTATCTTTAAGAGACTTAAGAGGAAGAAATATCCTTCCTATCCAGTCCATAGGAGTAGGCAACAACTTACACAAATATTGCAAAGAACCATCAGGATAAATAACTTTAGGCATTACATTACCCACATCCTGGTTCTTATCCATATATCCTACCAACGCCTCAGTTGTACCTTTTTCAAAATAAATATCTGGATTAAGGATAATATGGTATTTACCTAAAAGATGAGGACGCCTAAGAACAGCATTATGTCCAGCTCCGAAACCCCTATTGGCATTCAAATAAAAATACTCTACTCGTTCATCCTTTATTATATTCTCTAGCTCTGGAGTTGGAGAATTATCTATTAAATAGATTCGCACAGGCAACTCTGTATCTAAAAAGCTATCTATTGCCCTTTTTAATTCGTCTATCTTGTTTTTATACAAGACTATAGACGCGGTAACTACATAACCATTCATATCAGAATAACTTTTAAAAGACACCTATAAACAACAAGTTATACTATTACATTATTCTTTTATAAATATTATATAATGGTTTCATAATCAACATATATAAGTTATAAGGAAGTAAAAGTGAAAAACTATATATATTGAATCCGCATTGCTTAGCCAGCTTCTGGAGTTTTTTGTAATATTGTCGTTGAGCTCTAACATCTCCATCAAAATTCAACAATAAAAGACTAGTATTAAATACCCAATAGCTAATAAACTTATTATACTCTAATACCAAACTATTATTACTCCTATCTGCTATAATTTGATTCAAAACAAACAATAAACTATCTATTTTCTTATTTGTATTTGGTTTACGAGTAATAGAGCTTTTATTAATTTTATACTTATATGTCCTATCGTGAACAAGTGCTATTTTTTTTGCTTTTTTTGCTGCTCTATAAGACCAAATAATATCTTCATGAATTAAACCATCATCAAATAGTAGATTATTATTTTGTATAAATTCTCTTCTATATAGTTTATTCCATGCACTAACACTCCACCTCCGTTGGAGGAAAGATTGCAATGGTAACGAGTCTACTATATCCTCATTTAAGTCTTTGATATGAACAGATTTTACGCCAACTAACTGAATATTTGCAATCGAAAAATCAGCATTAGCATCATTAATTGAAATTATGTGCTTCTCGATGCAATTATCAGAAATTTCGTCATCAGAATCCATAAAAAAAACATATTCACCAACTGCATGCTTTAGTCCAGTATTTCTTGCTGCAGATAAGCCACGGTTATAACTATGTTTAATTATTTTTACTTGTTTGTTACTATACTCAGGCCTGTTGATAATAGATTCAACTATACTCATACTTGAATCTGTACCACAATCATCAACTAGTATATATTCTACATCTGAATAAGTTTGATTAAGGGCGGATTTTAATGAAGACTCAATGTAATTTTCAACATTATATATCGGTATTATCACAGATACCAAAAATGTACATTCGCTAGGATATGAAATTCCTGACATTGACAAATAAAGTTTTATAGATTAGACCTAATTTCTCTGATTTTCTAAATGATTTTATCATAAGTTTTTGCCACTTAGTTAGGGATGATAATACTCTTTCATTCCAATTAGGCAACACATATTCCTTGTAAAACGATAAATTATCAGATGGTTTTCCGCCATCTCTTAAATAACTATAATATTCATTGAAGATAAAATAAGAAAGACACTCACACAGGTTGTCATCTTTGTACACATTACCTTGTTTTATATAATCCACTACCCATTTTATATATTTCAACCTTTGATTAAGAGTCCTTTCATTTTTTGTGTTAATCATGGATACTTTATACTGAATATAATTATATATATGTACATTGACGACCTTTACTGAAATATTATCATTACTCAACATCAATAGATTATAAATAAAATCCTCTCCAACTGTAATATCCTCTGGCACAAAGCGATTTAACAAAAGGTTACGTCTTATTAATCTACCACAAAGAGAAGCCGTTACTGACTTTGTTAAATAATTACACATCATGGATAAACTATCCGTCCCATATATAGGATCATTTCGATGTTGACGTGGTAATGCATTATGATTACTATCCATTAAATGGAAGTCCCCTATAACGATATCATGCCCTTCAGATATAGAATACAATCTCTCCAATGCATCACATGGCATAGTATCGTCTGCATCAATAAAAAATACAAATTCCCCTCTCGCTGAATTAATCCCAGACACCCTTGCTTTTACTAGTCCTTGGTTAGTTTGATTAATTAATACGATCTTATCATTTTGTTTTATATAACTTTCAACAATTTGTTTGGTTGTATCCAAACTTCCGTCATTTACGACAATTACTTCAAAATCACGATATGTCTGTTTTAAGCAACATTCTATAGATTGCTTAATATATTGCTCAGCATTGTAAGCTGGGATTATAACTGAAATCTTTACCATATTATTCATCTCAAAATAAACTCCTAAACAATCCTTTTCCTAGGACATAATATTAAAGCTAACACGACACCATAAATGACAAAACGAATAGTATAAAAAATAGAAGAACGTATTAAATAAATAGAAAGAGCAGATAAAAAAAGATATATTAATGATATCTTATAACTATACCATAAATTTACTTTGCTATATGCTACAATTCTACCATACAAAAACATAATTAAAATGACTCCACATATACTAAAAGCCAAATAAATATCAGCGACAGCATTAGTTCCCATACCCGCAGTTGATCCAATATAATCGGTAAATAAATGTGATGAACTCGCATCAACTATTGATATACCAAATAGACTATATACAATTGATTGAGCGAATGGTATTGGAGCCAAAAACTGAGACAAAATACTTAAACCATAAGTAGGTCCTGCCTTTTCTACTATTTCAGCGCTAAGATAAGTATTTGTATTCGGTATCAGAAAATCTGAAATAATATAATACCATTCATAAACGTAATCAACAAAATTTCCTCCACTTCTTAAAATTTGAATAGCCCACATTGAGAAAATGCCGACACAAAAGAAAACAACCATATTCTTTAGTGATTGAGGCTTAAATAATTCACAAACAAGCAATACAATCGGCATTATTAATAATATTCCATTAGTTCTACTACCAACTACAACAAAATGCAACGCGACAAATACAGTGACTATTATTGATAAATAAGAAACTTTATATGATGACAATTGCCGCTTATTCCAAAATTCGTTAAAGACTAAAAGAGGAAACGCTGATTGAATAAGTAGCAAGACATATGTTGACAGAGTAGATTCACGAACATCGTTCTTATACAAATCTATATAGTACTGGAAGCCTCCTATCAAATTATATATGAGGTACAAAAGTATACAGAATAAAAGTAAATATTGATTATTAGTAATAAAATTTCCGGCTTTGTACTTAACTTTATAATGTTTCATATTCCCAATAAAAAACGCGACCAATCCAACACTTGCAATTGCAACACCCTTTGTAATTAAATTCACATCATAATGTAGTCCAAACGAAAAGATGTATTCTGTATTAGGAGAATATATAAGTAGCGGGTATATAAAATACAAAATAAGGCTTCCTATTATAAAAATAAGCTCAAAACACAAATAATTCTTAAACTGCTTTGCTCTTAAATATATTATGAAAGCGATCAACACAAGTGAAAAGCACGTAAAAATATATTTCTGATCATAATATAAAGGAACTGTAGCATATAAGATTATAGCCACAAATAATAGTACAAATTCACATAAACAATATCTTGCGTTCATAAATAAATACCCAAAGATAACTAAATGTCATAATCGGAGTTATTGAATCCTTTTAAAAAGGCTAACAGCCTTACAATTAAGCAGATAGATTCAGAGATTGTGGTTAATATAATGATAGAAATAGGAGTAATATTGTCTAACAAATATAGAACTATAAGGCCTATTATTTGTGAACACATAGCAAATACAACTGAATAATTTGCCCACTTTGCCAATCCCATTGGAGATAGAGCTGGAAAACCAAACATGTATACAGGCAATGTTAAGAATAATAAAGGAATCATTGTTCTTAGTATAGGAGCCACACCAATATACTCTTTACCGAAAACGAATACACAAAACTCTGCTGAATATAACCATAGTATAGAACCAGCAACTATTATCATTCCCTCTAATAAAATAGTAATCCTAATAAGTTTCTTATGATTTCGAGTTCTCAACATATAAGAGTAAAAGCTATCTGAAATTGGAGCAGCTGCCTGAGACGCAAGTCCTCTTATTTTATCTGCAGATGAATAGAAACCAACAGTATTGCCAATAGGGTAAACAAAACCCAAAATTATTGTATTCGTAGCACTATATATTGTAGAAGCAACTCTAGATAAAAAATATTGTATAGATTCTTCAATTAGGCACTTAATATATCTCCACCCAGGGAAAACAAACTTGACTTGGTAAGATAATTTTAAATCAACAATGATCCATAACAAAGCTATGGCATTACCGATAATATTAAATATAGGTATCAGATAATAGTGGTTAGGCTTTTTAAGAAAAATAAATATTAGAATCGTAAAAACAAAACGAACTAAAACAGTACGAAACGTGACCATTTTCATTTTTTCTATACCCCTATAAAAAAAGTCAGGGATTAAGGACACGACTCCCGCATACACTAAATATAAAAATAATATAACAAAGTTTTGTCTTAAAAAATCTATACTTAAAGTAATTATTGAGAAAACAACTAATAGAATCAGAAATAATATAAACTTAGATATTGCAACGCCTGTTACGATTTTATTGATTTCATTAATGTTATTTCTGTTTTCAGAAACTCTCTTTGTTGCAGATAATATAAATCCAAAATCTAAAAATACAAAAAAATAAGTATAAAAAGACGCTGCAAACCCCAATTTACCAAAGAACTCTGGTCCTAAAATACGTGTCTCATATGGTAATGTAATTAGACCAAACAAATAATTTGAGAAGGTTATCAAGTATAGAAAAAAAGTATTCTTTAATAATATATTACTTTGTTTACTTTGCATTACTATTATATATAAGGTCAGTAGAATCCGATTATAACATACGAACATAGTTGACACTTATAAAAGATGTCTCTAAGTTACTGTTTAACAGTATCGTATTTATAATTAGTTTGTAAGCATCCGATAAAACACATATTGTAGGAGAAGTGTGGGCTTTTTACATTTGTTTCCAAACAAAAAAGCCATGACACTCGAAGAATTTTATCTATTAGAGCAAGACCTTCAAGCTTCCGGACAGAACAACAAGGAATACCTGATCGCAAAAGGCATAAAACCATACCAGTATTATTACTGGAAACGCAAGGCCAGGGAGCAATCAGCGGGTTCTCTACCAGTGGGAGGTTCCTTTCTTCCCATCAATATTCAGGGCAGCGGTCTTTTGGGAAAAGGGAAAGGGAATAGAAACACACCTCCAACCTATGTTACCCAGGGCGAGATGGAGATCGAAGTTCGGACCGCAGGGGGAGCAGAGCTGCGTATCCGGGGTTTTTTAGATCCGGTGATGGTAAACACCATCATAGTTTCAGCAGAACGTCGGGGTCATGTTTAGCCTGAACGACAGCATGCGGTACCTTCTCTACAGTGAACCTACCGATATGCGCAAAAGTTACCACACATTGAGCGGTCTTGTAACCAACCATATGGGTCTTAATGTCCTTGATGGAGATGTGTTCATCTTTGTGAACAAGGCAAGGAACCGTGTAAAACTGCTTCATATGGAACCGGGCGGTCTGGTGATCTACTCAAAGCTTCTGGAAGAAGGTCGTTTTCGTGTTCCCTCAGGCAACTCTCAACAGGGATCCATCACGATGAGATGGGTAGACCTGGTGATGATGGTAGAGGGAATTATATCGGATCCGGGCGCCCGGTTAAAGCGTTTAAAAAGAGTGAACTTTTAACAAAAAAACATCAAAATATTTGGTCATTCAAAAATTTGTTACTATCTTTGTATCAAGCATTTAGGACGACTGATGACCTTACAGGAAAGCCTTTCACAACTCCAAAAATTATCAGAAGAGAACGCCTCTCTTCGCAAGCAGATAGCCGCAAAAGACGCTACTATTTTAAAGCAGGACCTGGAGATTGACCGTCTTCGCAAAATCATTTTTGGCAAGAAGAGTGAACGGTTCATATCCACAGATCCTCATGTGCGTCAGCTTGATATCTTTGGAGAGCCACTGAGTGACCGGGAGAAGGCAGCGTTGGAAAAAGCGGCACAACAGGAACAGGAGCTGATTACCAGAACCATCACCGTTAACAAGCCACGTACCCCGCGTAAAGATATCTCCCTGGAAGGTCTTCGTGTAGAAGAGACCATCATTGATCCTGAAGGTATTAACGACCAGGAATATGTTTGCATAGGTTCTGAGGAGACCAGCCGCCTGGCTCTCAAACCGGCTGAGTTCTACATCAAGAAAACGATCCGCAGAAAATACGTTCTTAAAAACCAATCAGACCGGATTGATGGAGAAAATGAGTCTTCCACCGTGCTTATAGCCCCACTTCCCCCGGCACCCTTGCATAAATGCATGGCAGACACATCCCTTTTGACAGAGATTATCATCCAAAAGTACCTTTACCATATACCTTTTCACCGACAAATTGCCCGATTTACAAATCTTGGAGTGCATATCAGCTCTTCGACAGTGGGAGACTGGTTCTCCCAGAGCTGTGAACTGCTCAAACCACTCTATGACCATCTTCGACGACGGGTTCTCTCTTGTGATTACATCCAGGTAGATGAGAGTACGCTTCCTGTGGTGGACAATGAAAAGAAACGAGCTGTCAAGGGCTATGTATGGGCTGTGCGCAGTCCGGTTACCGGAGAACTTTTCTTCCATTACGACCGGGGTTCCCGATCAGAGAAAACGGCCATGGTGCTGCTGCATATCTTCAAGGGTGCCATTCAGACCGATGGATATCAGGTATATCAGAATATGGAACAACTTGACGGAAAGCTGATGTTGGGTTGCTGGGCACATGCAAGGCGTAAATTTGATGAATCCCTGAAAGAGAACAAAAAACTGGCTACCGAGGCGTTGCTTCAGATCCAATCCCTCTATGCCATAGAACGAGAGGCTGATGAACGGAAATTATCATTGGAAGAAAGAAAAAAACTAAGATGCGAAAAAGCGTATCCCATACTGGTCACCTTTGAAAAATGGCTTTATGAGAACTACAAGTCACTGCTACCCCAAAGCCGTACGGCAAAGGCCATCGCTTATACCTACAGCCTCTTTCCACAACTCTCCAGGTATCACCTTGACGGCCGGTATAAAATTGATAACAATCAGATTGAAAATGCCATACGCCCATTGGCTTTGGGAAGAAAAAATTATCTGTTCTGTGGAAATGGAGAGGCTGCCATTAGGGCTGCCGTAGTTTACTCACTCCTGGGTTCCTGCAAGGCAGCCGGCATAAACCCTGCTGAATGGATGGAAGATGTTCTCTCAAAAATATACTTTTACAACAACGGGAAAGGGAATCTGGAAGAACTGCTGCCTGCTGAGTGGGTAAAATCACAGAAAAACAAACAACTTTAATATAGTTGTACAACTTTACAAGAACTTGTACAACTTTCTGTCAACTTCACTGAAGTTCTTCCAACTTTTACAAAAATCATACGAATTTGTGTGAGTAACTGACAAAGTCTGCTCGAAGTGGGTAACTTTATACGGGTTTTATCGGATGGTTACATTAGTTTATTATGAAACAGATGAAAAAGTTTAATAATTAATACTTGATATCATATTTCTTTAGTTCACCTCTAACATCTTCATATTGATAATATGTAATATTAGATGCGACATTTCGTGAGTCATATGAAGGATCAGGTGTCATGAAATGCTCTCCAAATACACATTTTAAATATGTCTGAGTATATTCAGGAACCAGTACGTTTACACCTTTAAATTTGACTGTAGTAAAATTCATCAATGGAAAATCAACTCTTTTAACCCAACAAGTAAAATTCTTTCTAAAAGAAGAAAATATATGTCTTCGTGTTACATAACTTGTACAATAGATTGTTTGTTTTTCTAGATCTTCTTTATAATAGAACACATCAACACAAGTATGCAGATACTTATAACACTCCTCTATACCACCGTTACTTGAATGATACTCATGAACCAATCTAAATCCATTAGCAGTTAGGACAGATCTAATCTTAGCTGCATCTTCTATCTTCGCACCAATATCAAGATCATTATCATGTTTTATGAAATCCTTATCTCTATAATAGCCAAGCAAAGTACCATAATCTAGCCAAAATAAAATTCTAGCATTATTTAATGAATTAGCCAATTTATTTAACAATTCTTCACCTTCTTCAAGAAAAAAAGCTCTACGAATATCACTTTCTTTACTGATTTTCTTTAGATTATATTGATGATACCATTTGTAGAACAATGTCTTTTTCAAAGCACAAATAATTTTACTATCCATAATATCCATAAGTTATTTAATGATGTTCAGTGTAAATTATAAAATATCACCTGCTTGAGTCGTCCTCCAGAACTTGACACGGCCCTTCAGGTTAAAAATTGATCGTTTTTAAAACTAATACATGTTAAAAAGAACCATAACATAAGGTGGGAAGATTCAAAAATTAAGCAATGGTAGTTTTTGCCGCAATCTTAGCTTTCAATTCACTAGAACTCACCCCATCTGTACGACCGAGGATGATATGTTCTTTACCATTCTCCTCACACCACTTTATCGCACGTTGAAAACCAGCGTGGTATTGATCTGGACCTGTAACAAATACATCAAAATCCACCTCCTGTACAATCTTATCTACATCAGTATATGTAATAACTTCATCTACATAGCGTATCGATTTAATCATATATTTACGGTCCTCAGTTGAGTTCAGAACCTTTGCTGTTGGTTTATATTTCAAGATAAAATCACCATCTTGTGCTGCTACGATCAAATAATCTCCTAACCCTTTGGCACGACGATAAAGTTCAACATGTCCCTTATGCAACAAATCATATACTCCAACTGTCATCACCTTTTTGTACTTGCGAGGTTTCATGCTGGCAAGCTGAACGTGTTCAGGTAGTGGAATTCCTGCGTTTTCACAACGAACTTTAAATTTTCTAAAATCTTTCTGACGATGACGCAGAAGCCATTCATAATACATACTATCCGACAAGATATCCTGTACCCATGTTTTTGTCCAATGCCAATAACGTTTTACAAACGATGTAGAATAGAAGACCGTCTGTTTTGGAGTAATCCAATCTTCACCATATTGGAAAGCCAAATATTCATCCACTTCCTGAGGTACATTGAGCAAGAGTCCTTTGAAATCCCACTTGACAGTATTCTGAAGATATTTCTCATGAATAAAATCAGAACCACCGGTATGGCGCACATCACTACTGATTTTATGCAGCACGAAGACTTTTATATACTCATCGTTTCGTACAAGAATATATAATCCTCTTCGTTCATATCGGACTAATTTGAATCCAACTTCAATCAAAAGCCATAAAATATCCTTGAATCGTTCTTCATCCTCTTTCAGGATATAAATATCAAACACAGGCTTCCAAGGTTGGAAATCATCATTACGCACGATACCGATAAGAGTACCAAAAGCAGGTCCCCAGTTAATATCAATCTTGTTTAAACAAACTGAAAGGGCTTGCAAATTATCCAGCATTCTTTCCTTATTGATGACTTTATCTCCAAAATAAAGAAGATGACTGTCATATTCCAAAAAACCTTTCGAAGTTTTTATCTTTGCCATTAGAATTGTTATTTGTTAATCTTAGACATTCCCCATTCATAGACTTTGTCAATGTTAGGGCAAGAAATTCCATTCTCGTGTGCCAGTTGCCAAATGTATTTTAATCCGTATGGGAAATCTTCCGTGAAATATCTGCTTGCGAAATCTGCCACCCATCCGTTCTTTGTTTCAATCATAGGTGAAGTAATACCTCTGAACCCTTGAATGGACGAAAGTTTTATAGAAAGAGATTTCGCATCATAGCTTTCATAATAGTCAAGAGCAGTTGGGAGATAATCTTCCGAAACAGGTAATACCTTTAGTAAACGGAAAAACTCCTCGTCCATCTTAATATAAAGGTCGGCTGCATCTTCTGTCCACTCTTCATAAAAGAGTTGCATTCTTGGGTAAACCTTTCCCTCATTTTTTTCTCCAAACATGGTGTAAAGTCGAGATGTATGCAGCAAAGGATTACTATTAGTCAAGCTTGCCTCATAATAGCTTTTCAGTAAAACGACTGGTCGTTCAAACCAAGCTTGAATTAAAGACGAGAAACGGCTCTTTTCTTCATCTGAAACATTTTCTACTGCAATATTGTATGCACTCTTGTAACCTAAAAGATGGGCCGATTTTCCATATTCCTCCACACGCGAGATAAACGGAACACGTTGGAAACCCCATAAAGGCTGATTTACTGCCAATACGTCCTTTGCTTCAAAAAAGAAACCAGTTGATGAAAACACACTACCCACAAAAGTATGTGGTGAAAGATGATGTCTTATTATTTCTAGTTCATTCCTTATCAAAAAACCAGGAAGACATAAGAGCACAACATCAGCCATTGGGATTACATCCTCGGGACAACTGCTGATAGTTGCAATCGTTCCTTTAAGAATGGTTCCTTCCGGTGTATCAATTTCTATCTCGTGTTCCCACTTCTCTGGTCGGTTGGTTAGAATATTGACTATTGCATGATTACGTGCAGAAAGCCATCCTGCTATTACGTGGCCTAGAGATCCTCCACCACAAATCGTTATTGTCATCATTTTATTAACTCCTTCATTGCTTTTATAAACTTATCGTTATCTCCATGATTACGAACTGCTATTCGCATATAACGATCCGGTTCTATACCTTTCTTTGCCAAGCAAGCACTTGCAAGGATGTTATACTTTTCCAAAAGAATTGCACAAAGTTCCTTAGGTTTATAAGGAGGCAATACTTCCAAGAAAAAATAATTGGCTTGAGACGGCATTACCTTAATAAACGGGATTTTCTTCAACTCAACCTCAAAATCCTCACGTGCTTGAATAAACTGATTGCAAGCCAAGTGATAATCTTCTATGTATTTAGGATAAATCTGCATAAAGAATTGGGCAAATGAATTAATATTCCAAATACTCACTTGCTTTTTCATCTTAGAAATAAGCGATGTGTTCGCACTACAGAAGATACCAAGACGCAGACCAGGAACGCCATAACTCTTAGAGATAGACTTTATCACACACATGTTTGCATATTTCTCCAACAAGGTGTTATCCAAAAAAGTGTTATTCTCGGAACCAACACTAAAGTCAACAAAACTTTCATCAAGGACAAACTGAACGCCATTATCATTGCACCATTGTACTAATTTGTGCACGCCCTCCACAGAAACGAAGTTTCCTGAAGGATTATCAGGGTTAATAAGTAAGAGCGTTTCAACTGGATTCTCAGAAAAGAATTCAATCAGCTCATCAGCTCCATAACGAAACTCCTCATTCTGTGGAATAAAAGTAACGACTTGCTCGTCCGAAATACGATTAGGATATTCCTCAAAAGTAGGACGTACAACACCAACCTTGCCTTCAAGTCCCTCCATAAATACTTTTATCAACTCCGCAGCTCCATTTCCAGGGATGATATACTCCTGCTTTATACCCCAACACTCACTCGCGAGTTTACTGTTCACTCCCATTCCTGATGGATATTCTGAAAGAAGCATACGGAAGTTTTCCTGCATTTCATCCACAATCTTCGAGCGATTGAAATACGGATTCACTAGATAACAATAATCCAACATTTCTGGATATATCCAAAAGCCACCATAGCGGCTATAATATTGTTTGAGGATTTGTTCGCTCTCTTCACTTAATCTATTCTCACCCATCTCATAGATTTTTTTAAATTTCTTAAATTGTATCAACTAATCAAGCAGACTATAATAGTCATCATATTGAAAATGATTCTACCTATACCCCTCCGGATTCTCCCTCTGCCAATTCCAACTATCTCTGACCATTTCCTCAACTCCAAATTTCGCCTCCCAACCAAGCTCAGTTTTAGCCTTAGCAGGATCACAATAACAAGTTGCAATGTCACCAGCTCTACGAGGCTTTATGCTATATGGCACCTCAACGCCATTAACCTTAACAAACGAGTTTACCATATCAAGAACACTATAGCCATGACCAGTACCCATATTATAGATACCAACTCCGCAATTGTTTTCAATTGCTCTAAGAGCTGCTACATGTCCGCTTGCAAGATCCACCACATGGATATAATCTCTCACTCCTGTACCATCATGTGTAGGATAATCATTACCAAAAACACCTAGTTCTGCTCTCTTTCCTACAGCAACCTGTGTGATGTATGGCATAAGATTATTAGGAATACCATTAGGATTCTCTCCTATTCTACCAGATGCATGAGCACCCACAGGGTTGAAATAGCGAAGTATTACAACATTCCACTCATTATCCGCCATCTGAACATCCATCAAGACCTGCTCCAGCATACTCTTAGTCCAACCATAAGGATTGGTACATACTCCCTTAGGGCAATTCTCGGTAATCGGAATCTCCACAGGATCTCCGTACACAGTTGCACTACTACTGAAAATAATATTCTTGCAACCATGAGATCTCATTACCTCAACAAGAATAAGAGTTCCAGCAATGTTGTTATCATAGTACTCAAGAGGCTTCTCAACACTTTCACCTACTGCTTTTAAGCCAGCGAAATGAATACAAGCATCAAACTGATGCTCTGCAAATACAGATTCAAGTCCTGCTTTATCTCTAATGTCAACTTGGTAGAAAGGAATCTCATCAACTCCAATAATCTCTGCTACTCTTCTAAGAGATTCAGAATTACTATTGCTCAAGTTATCCACTACCACAGCGGTATGCCCTGCAGCATATAGTTCTATCAATGTATGGGAGCCTATGTATCCAGCTCCTCCGGTTACTAGGATTTTCATAAGTTAGATAGCTCTTATTGTAAACTACTCTTTTTCGTCCTTTTCTGTTGAGGTCTCAGTAACTGTAACCTCCATCTGAAAATCTACCTGAACATCATCAATCAAAAGATTCGGAAGCGGGACAAGTCCAAGGAACGGAGCCTGAACCTTTATATCTTGAGGCTTCGGCGCCCCCTCTATAGGTCTCTGAAGATTAAACTCGACCATACGGGTCTTACCTTCATCATTGAAACCGATCTCAGTCATAAACTCATAGGCAGACTGAGCAAGTTTCTTCTGATCTGACTTGTTATCTTCTGCCATGATAAAGATTATCTTCCTTTATACATGTCCTGGTAGTATTTCTCATACTCACCCGAAGTAATATTATACATCCACTCCTGGTTGTCAAGATACCATCTTACAGTCTTTTCAATTCCCTCTTCGAACTGAAGACTTGGTTCCCAACCAAGTTCTTTTTGAAGTTTAGTGCTATCGATAGCATAACGAGCATCATGGCCAAGACGATCGGTCACATAAGTAATCAAATCGAGTGAGTGTCCTTCTGGGTTGCCAAGTATCTTATCAACGGTCTTGATCATCACCTTAATCAAATCAATATTCTTCCACTCATTAAAACCACCGATGTTGTAAGTCTCATTGATCTGACCTTCGTGAAAAATAGTATCAATTGCTCTAGCATGATCCTCAACGTACAACCAGTCACGAACATTTTCGCCTTTACCATACACTGGAAGTGGCTTTCTGTTTCTGATATTGTTAATGAACAATGGAATTAACTTCTCAGGGAACTGGTACGGGCCATAGTTATTTGAGCAGTTAGTCACGATTGTAGGCATTCCGTAAGTATCATGGTAAGCACGAACAAAGTGATCAGATGACGCCTTAGATGCTGAATATGGACTATGAGGGTTATACTTAGTAGTCTCATAGAAGAAGTCATCACCATAAGCTTTATGACCTTCAGATGAAGCTACTGTCTTAAAAGGAGGTTCTATGCCCTCAGGACGATTCATTGACAATGCACCATATACTTCGTCAGTTGAGATATGATAGAATCTCTTACCTTCGTACTTCTCAGGAAGACTCTCCCAGTACAACTTTGCAGCCTGGAGAAGTGCTAGAGTACCCATTACATTTGTCTTTGCAAATGTGAAAGGATCCTTTATTGAACGGTCTACATGCGACTCCGCTGCTAAGTGGATAATGCCATCCACTTTCTCATCTTGCATCAACTGATAGAAAGCCTCAAAATCGCAGATATCCATCTTGACAAACTTGTAGTTTGGTTTATCCTCAACATCTTTGAGGTTTGCCAAGTTACCTGCATAAGTAAGCTTGTCCAAGTTGATGATATTATACTCTGGATACTTATTTACGAAAAGACGAACAACGTGGCTGCCTATGAATCCAGCACCTCCTGTTATGACGATATTGCGCTTCATATTATATTGACTTTAAATTATTTATACACTTTTTAAGGGAGTCGGTCCAGTATGGAATCTCAACACCAAATACACTTTTTATTTTAGACTTATCAAGAACTGAGTAAGATGGTCTCTTTACTGGACTTGGGAAGTCGATGCTATAGCATGGCAGAACTTTGCATGATGTTGTTCCATTGTATTCTGCGATCATCTTTGTAAAATCGAACCAAGAGCAGACGCCTTCGTTGGAATAGTGATAAATTCCAGTCTGGCTTCCATCGAACTTCTCAAGCACTACAGTGATTGCTTTAGCAAGATCGAGAGCGTATGTTGGAGTTCCTACTTGGTCAAAGACCACTTTGAGCTCTGGCTTAGTAGCAGTGAGATTCATCATAGTTTTACAGAAATTCTTTCCGAACTCACTATAGAGCCATGCTGTACGGATGATAACATGATTGCATCTTGTAGCAATAATCTTCTGCTCACCATGAAGTTTAGTAAGTCCGTAAACTCCAGTTGGTGTTCCTTGCTGGTCTTCTTTACAAGGAGTATTGTAAGGTTCTGCACCGAAAACGTAGTCTGTTGAGATATGCACAAGAAGACCATTTACCTCTTTCATTGCAGTCGCCAAATTTTCTGGCGCAGTGGCATTAAGTTTCTCAACTAACTCATACTTCTCTGGATCTTCAGCACCATCTACATTTGTCCAAGCTGCACAATTGACAATGGCGTTAACATTCTGCTCCTTTACCATTGTTCTGATGGCTTCAAGATCAGTGATGTCAAGATAGGTAGTCTCGACTCCCTCAACTTGATTTACATCAGTGAAGATATATTTATCTCGACTATCCTTAGCAAGGATACGCATCTCATTGCCAAGCTGTCCGTTGGCTCCAGTAACAAGAATATTCATGTTTTACTCAAACTCTGGATAAAGGTTCATATCAATTGAGAACGGACTGTCAAAGTCTTTAAGCAAGGCGTGCTTTAAGTCTTTTTCTGAAAGCAAAGCCTTGTCTGTTGGAATCTGCCAATCAATTCCGAGGCTTTCATCTAGTATGCTAATTCCTCCATCTGCCTGTGGAGCATAAAAATTGTCACACTTATATTGAAAGATAGCTGTATCACTCAGCACAGCAAAACCATGGGCAAAACCACGGGGTACAAAGAATTGTTTCTTGTTCTCCTCTGATAAAAGCACCGACACATATTTCCCAAAGGTAGGTGATCCTGTTCGGATATCTACTGCTATATCCAGCACTTCTCCTCTAACTACACGTACCAATTTCGATTGTGCAAAAGGTGGTTTCTGGAAATGCAGCCCTCTCAAAACGCCAAACTTGGAACGTGATTCGTTATCCTGAACAAAACGGGTATTACATACATTCTCAGAAAACCATTTCTCGGAAAAGGATTCGAAAAAATATCCACGATGATCTCCAAAAACACGAGGCTCGATGATAACCGCACCATCTATTGCTGTTTTAACTATATTCATTTGTTTTTTACTAAACTGTGCAAATATGACCCATATCCGTTTTTCAGCATGGGTTTTGCAATTTCAAGCAACTCATTGTCATTTATCCAGCCATTCCTCCAGGCAATCTCTTCGAGACACGAGATTTTCAATCCTTGCCTTTTCTCAAGGACTTCTACAAATACTGAAGCTTCTGAAAGTGAATCATGGGTACCGGTATCCAACCAGGCAAAGCCACGTCCGAAGATTTGAACCTTCAAGCCTTCGTTTTTAAGATATTCCTGGTTGACTGTGGTGATTTCAAGCTCTCCCCTTGCAGATGGTTTGATGTTCTTTGCAATCTCAACCACACTATTTGGGTAGAAATACAAACCGACAACGGCATAATTGGATTTAGGATTGGCCGGCTTTTCTTCAATGCTTAGAACTTTTCCATCTTTGTCAAAATCAGCCACGCCATAACGTTCCGGGTCATTCACATAATAACCAAAAACCGTTGCTTTGTTGTTGTTCTCTGCTTCTTTCACTGCATTACGCAACATATTGGGGAATCCCTGACCGTAGAAGATATTGTCGCCAAGCACCAGACAAACAGCGTCATTCCCAATGAATTCTTCGCCAATGATAAAAGCCTGTGCCAGTCCGTCGGGACTCGGTTGCTCGGCATATTGGAAATTAACACCATAATCACTGCCGTCTCCCAGTAACCGCTCAAAACCGGGCAGGTCTTGTGGGGTGGAGATAATCAGAATCTCTCTTATCCCAGCCAGCATCAATGCTGAAATGGGATAGTAAACCATCGGCTTGTCGTAGATGGGCAACAATTGCTTGCTTACTCCCTTTGTGATGGGATACAACCGGGTACCGGACCCTCCGGCAAGGACGATTCCTTTCATGCTCTTATATTAAAAAATTACTATGTTCAACGTCACAACTTCCCATCAATCACCTCTTCACTCAAAATTCCCTTCACATCATACACCACGCTGTTCTCATTGGAAATGCTGGAGATATCAAGATCCTTGAATTCATTGTGTGCCACTGCAAGAATAACCGCATCATAATGTTGTTCGGGAAGCTCATTGTGCAATTCAACCCCATACTCATGTTTTGCTATGGCGGGATTTGCCCAGGGATCATAGATGGTTACGTTGGCATTGTACTCTTCCAACGTCTTGATGATGTCGATCACCTTGGTGTTGCGCACGTCGGGACAGTTTTCCTTGAAGGTAAAGCCTAAAACCAGCACATTTGACCCAAGCACCTGAATCCCTTTCTTGAGCATCAACTTCACCACCTGATCGGCCACATACTCTCCCATCCCATCGTTCATACGTCTTCCGGCAAGAATGATCTCGGGATTATACCCATACCGTTGTGAAGCTTGGGCCAGGTAATACGGATCTACGCCGATGCAATGACCGCCTACCAACCCCGGTTTAAAGGGAAGGAAGTTCCACTTGGTGCCGGCAGCTTCCAGCACATCCTGTGTATCGATGCCCATCTTGTTGAATATCTTGGCCAGCTCATTCACAAAGGCGATGTTGATATCCCGCTGTGAGTTTTCAATCACCTTGGCTGCTTCGGCCACCTTGATGGTGGGGGCCAGGTGGGTGCCGGCGGTGATGACTGAAGCATATACCTCATCCACAATCTTACCAATTTCAGGGGTGCTGCCGGAGGTGACTTTCAATATCTTCTCCACGGTGTGTTCCTTGTCACCGGGATTGATCCGCTCGGGACTGTAGCCGGCAAAGAACTCTTCATTGTATCTCAAACCGCTTACCTTCTCTACCACCGGGATGCACTCATCTTCGGTTACACCGGGATAGACTGTGGACTCATAGACAACGATGTCTCCTTTGGAGATGACCTTGCCCACGGTCTCACTGGCACCGTATAGCGGACGCAGATCGGGATTGTTGTTCCTGTCCACCGGGGTGGGTACTGCTACTACGTAGAAGTTGCAATCACGTATCGCTTCAATATCGGTGGTGCAGCTGAATCCGTTTGCCAAGGCTGACTGGAGCAGTTCATCCTCCACCTCGAGGGCACTGTCGTGTCCACGCATCAGCTCGTCCACACGCTACTGGCGACAAGCATTTGCAAAAAACCCGACACATTGATTTCGTTCGATGTGATCGGGTTTTTGATGGATCGGGGCACCGAACCGAGGCCCGTCTCGTGAAAACATATTCTATCCCCTCGGTGGCTTTGCGGCAGTCTTCTATATTAAGGATATCACCTACCTGCAAAGTAAGCGTTTTGGGGATATTTTTCCAACAAGGGAAGTAGGTTATCGATCTTGCCGGTGGCGAAGTTATCGAGCACCTTTACAATGTTTCCTCGATCCGAGAGTAATTCTTTGAGGTTCTCTTGCTGATCACACGAAAGCAGAGTTCATCAAAATACAGCTCTAAGAATATATCTTCCCCCTTTTATCATTTCAACTAAAAGTAAATTAAAATTTCACCTGTTAACTCAACACCATTAGCAACTGCCACAATGGCGGTGGGGAGGCAATTATAATTATTTTATCTTTGAAATCGTCTCCTTCACATAAGGCACCCCCAGCACCCACCCCGCTCCAACAATCAATCCCAAAAAGGTATATATGATCAGCATCCGGGCACGGGAGGGTTTTGATTTTTCAACCGGGACGACTACCGGTTCAATGACTGTAAGGATGGGGGTGGTTTCGGTTACGGCTATTTTGGCTTGTTCTTTTTGTTTGGCCAGTTCCGTATAAACGCCCAGCAAGAGGGTGTATTCGGATTGGAGTTTTTCTTCCCGGGTGCGGGCCATGGCCGAGGTTAAATTGACGTTGGCATCACGGAAGCGGGCCAGTTCTTCCTGTTTGGCTTCAAAGTTTGCTTTGGCTTCCTGGTAGCTGCCTTCCACAAATTCCAGGTTGGCACGAACTTTTTGTAATTTGAACTCGGTCAGGTATTGTTGGAGCAATTGCTGTGCTTTCAAGGTAATCTGGGCTGCCATGTGTGGATCTCTCATGGTTGTCGATAATTGCACATACCCTTCTTTTTCATTCAAGTTCAGGGAAAACGATTCATACAGATCTTCCAGGACCTTCTGTTCTTTATACGTTAATCGGGGGATACTGTCAGCCGCTGTGCCTGTTCCGGGAGTGTCTTCCGGTTCTCCCCTGATGGCCCCAATAATAACGCCTGGTAACCCGATGGTGTATTTCTTGATGGCACCTAACAGGTTGAATTTCCGATATTGAGGGTCAGTGGCATAATCGTAATAGGTTATAGGTTCCGGAACATCCTTAAAAGTGTACTTGGCATGGAGCAATTCCTTCTGGAACGATACGTTTTTGATGATATTGGGATAGACATTGGGAGAAAGCACCTCGCCCGAGGTCATATCTCCCAGGCTGATCCCGGCCATGGCGGCCAGGCCGCTCAAACTTCCCCCGGTTCTGCGCTCCCCTGTCTGGGGCACCAGCGTACAACTGGCGGTGTATTGGTTGGGGGTGAGCAATGCCACGATCAATCCCAAGGCCATGGCCACACCCGTTACAATGAGTATGAATTTCCGTTTGGCCCAGAGTTTCTGCAAGATCTCTACCAAATCAATGGTGTCTTCTTCTACAGGTTGTAGGTTTTGTTTGTTTTCTTCCATGCCTGTCTTAATTACTGGGGTTAATACGCGAAACATTCAACAAGGTAGCCACGGTTAGGGAAATGACCGACAACACGGAAGTGGTCACACCAACCACATCCCCCCAGGAAGCACCGTCACGTTCCGGTTTAACCGGTACGATGATCTCGCAACCCGGTTCAATTTTGGAACCGCGTCCCTTAGATATGGTATTGTTCATATAGACCACATACACCTTACTGCGCCGGGCGCGGTACCCGAATCCTCCTGCATTTTCAATGTAATCATTCAATGTCATTTCTTCCCGGTAAGCCACGGCATTAGGATACATAACACCGCCGGTTATCTTTACTACGTTGTTCATGATGGGAATATTAATCACATCTCCTTCTCTAAGCACAATATCCCCATTGCGACCGGGCTTTTCCAGGATTTTTTCCAGGTCAATGCCTACATAATAAGAGGAACGAGCCATATCTATACTCTCTACTGAAATGGAATCCTTGGATTGTTGCATGCTCAGGCGTAAGGCGGCTTCACTCATAGCTCGTTCGTGCGCGTCCATTTGCCGTAACATAGTAGCTCCTTTTATATAAGCACTGGAAGTCAACCCTCCTGCCCTTTCTAAAAAAGAAGACAATCGCTCATTCTGGTAAGTTTTGGTATAATGTCCGGGAAATACCACTTCACCGTTCAATGTAATGCGATCCTGTTCTTTATACCCGGGGGAACGCCTTACGGCAACAATGTCGTAGGGTTGCAGGAGGAAATCCTTTTCCCCTTCAATGATCAGCCCGTTTTCAATGGTAAAGGTAAAGATCTCGCTGATCAGGGATGATTCTTCTGTGGCCAGCGGATCCCTTGTACGCCGGGCCACATCCACTTTCATAAGCGAGGCGGATTCCCTCAGCCCGCCCCCGGTGATGATCAGATCCTCTATACTCATGTTCTGTGCATATGGATACTCTCCCGGGTTCATGACTTCCCCTTCCAGGGTGACGGTATAATCCTGGCGCAGGGAATCTTCGGACATGACGTACAGGCGGTCGTTGCGTTTGAGCACGATGTCCGGGATCTCTCCGGCCAGCAATTTGCCCAGGTCCACGGATTCCACGGTGCGGGAGAGGTCGGGATTTTCCCGATTCAGGATGGCACGGCCCAGAAAGGCGTCTTCCCTGGGCCCCTCGGCAATGGTTACCAGGTCTTTCAAGGTCCTTACCCTTTCATCCAGTGCAAAGCTACCGGGGCGGAATACCGCTCCCGATATTGTTACGCGGTTCTCGTACCGGTCCAGGATACTGCCCACAGTAACCGCATCCCCGTCCTGGAGCCCGAAAGATGGGTATTGTGGCATTTCCACGGTATAGACTTTGCGCTCGGTCTCTCCCCGGCGGGTCAGTTGCACGTTCCGTTTGTAGGCATCGCTTTCAAATCCCCCGGCATACGCTATGAGTTGCTCCAGGGGCTCGTCCGGCAGCATTTCATAGGTCATGGGGCGTTTGACCTGCCCGGTGATCTGCACCCGTTTGGTGTAGGGTTCCACTTTTACGATGTCGTTTTCCTTCAATATGATATCCCCGCTGCTATCACCGCTCAACAGGTAATCGTACACATCCACTTGTTTTTCCAGTTGGCCCTTGCGGAATACCTTCACGTTGCGCAAACTCCCTATGTCGTTGATTCCACCGGCCGAATACAATGCATGAAAGACCGAGGCAAAGGAGCTGAGCGTGTAGGTGCCCGGCAAGGCAACCTCGCCCATGATGTTGACCTTGATGCTGCGAACGTTCCCTACGGAAGTCTTGATGAAGGTGCGCGGGTGTGCGGAGCGCAGATCGGAATAGATCCGGCCGAAGGCCGTTTTGATCTTGGCCGAGGCTTCCTTGATGTCCATTCCCTGCAGGTAGATGGGGCCGATGTTGGTTACGTTGATGTACCCGTCCGGGCTGACCTCCTGGCGTACGGTCAGTTCGCTGTTTCCCCAGATATCTATGATGACTTCGTCCCCCGCTCCCAATTCGTAATTTTCAGGGGTGGGCATGTTCATGTTGGGCTGAAAGGTCAGGTTTTTGGAAGCAAACAGGTTTTTGCCGAAAACCGATATTGGCCCGCGCGAAGGTGTTTCCTGCACTACGATGACTTCCGGTTCCACAGGTTCCGAAAGTTCCCGGGTGCGGCTTTCCGTGCTCATTACCGTTCCGGTTTGCGCTGCGCCCTGTGCCTGGTAATCGGCATAGATCCGCTCGGCCTGTTCCCGGGTAACGCCTTTGGCGGCCAGTTCGGTCAGGATCTGTTGTTGCGAGGCTCCGGTAGCCTGCAACCGCTTGACTTCGCTAATGACCTGCTGGTCGCTCAGTTGCCCGTATGCCACCACAGCCACCAATAGAAACACTGCAGTGCTTAAAATGGTTCTTAAAATTNTCATATGAAAAACGTTTGTATAAATCTTTAATTATCTTNTAAATGTAGGCAATTTTTCTTTTACCTCAGTAAGAGAAACTACATCTATTCCCTGTTTCATGGGCCATCCTTTTTCAATGGGCAAAACAACAAACGTATGTATTGGCGAAACATCTTCTATAGCATTATAATTGCCCTTTGAAAGCGTTGGTGAAAGACCCGATTTACACTCTATAGCAAATACAGAGTCATATATTTTCATTACAAAATCAATTTCAGCTCCGTTTGCCGTTCTGTAAAAATAAAATTCCGCTTCCGGAAATACCCCTTTCAAATTTGACATTACAATTTGTTCCCAGATAGTACCAAATGACGGATGGGCAGAGAGGGCATCAAAATTATATAGACCAAGCAGCGCAGCGGTAATTCCCGAGTCAGAAATATACACTTTTGGTGCTTTCACTAAACGTTTACCCATATTTGAAATATACGGAGCCACAACCTCCACCATAAATGTGCTTTCCAATAAATCTATATAATTTTTTACTGTAACAGATGATACATTTAATGATTTCGCAAAAGTTGAATAGTCTGCTGTTTTCCCATTATTGTGCGCCAACATTTGCCACAACCGTCGCATGGTCGCAGGAGTAAATCCTTTCCATTGCAATAAGTCCCTTTCTAAGAAAGTTGAAATAAAATCCTGTCGCCATTGAAAAGATGATTTTTCGTCTTCCGCCAAAATGCTGCGGGGAAAACCTCCCTTAGCAAAGTAATCATATAGCGTGTATTTGTTTTCTATTTCTTCCAGTAAAAAAGGGGTCAATTTTTTGTAGTGTATCCTGCCTGCAAGCGACTCTGAAGACTGCATAAGCATATCACGCGAAGCCGATCCCAAAACCAAAAAGACTCCATTCACACTCCATTGATCTGCCAAAAATCGTATGAGAGGAAACAACTCCGGTTTGCGTTGAATCTCATCAATACATATCAACTTGCCTTTTTGCATAGATAAATACCATTCGGCATCTTCCAGTTTTGAGAGATCGGAAGGACGTTCAAGATCTAGATAAACTGTGTTTGCANTCTCTGGAAACATGTTTTTCACCAATGTAGATTTTCCACATTGACGAGGCCCNATAATAGCTACAACAGGAGCGCTACTCATAGATTGTATGATACTTTTCTCTATGGATCTTTGAATGTACATTCAATACGTTACGTTATTTTACCATGCAAA